>Ga0209515_10001370_pt1 | contig 41167 bp, 44 predicted proteins | sample Subgroupgradi54m_FD_187454 | JGI IMG/M metagenome (GOLD analysis project Ga0209515, IMG submission 187454) | Subsurface groundwater microbial communities from S. Glens Falls, New York, USA - GMW60B uncontaminated upgradient, 5.4 m (SPAdes)... ... | reverse complement strand
ACGATGTGGATTGGGTTGTACCAAGAAAGTCAACAATTAGATCATTAAAAATAACATTTGGGAAACCATAAAATACTTTTTTTCTTTTTTCTTCTTTTGGGGATTTTCTTTAACCCACTGGTCACTGGACACAAGAAATCAAACGACGATTTGATTTCTGTGCAGAAAAGTGATATTCTTCACTTTTCTTGCAACTGCGGATAGGGTTTATATAGGAGTAATACCTAAAATATACTATGAACCAAGCTACCACTCTAAAATTATTTGATAATCATAAGGTGCGAACAGTATGGAATGCCGAACAAGAAAAATGGTATTTTTCGATAGTTGATGTAATTGCTGTACTTACCGAAAGCCCAAACCCCAATAACTATTGGAAAGTACTAAAATTCCGGCTTAAAGAAGAGGGAAATCAGTCGGTTACAAATTGTAACCAACTGAAATTGGAGTCCTCAGATGGTAAGTTTTACCTCACAGACGTTGGAGATACCGAACAAATCCTACGCTTAATCCAATCTGTCCCTTCCAAAAACGCCGAATCGTTTAAACTCTGGCTGGCTAGAGTTGGTAACGAACGTATCGATGAGATGCATGACCCCGAAAAAGCGATAGACCGAGCGCTACAAACATACCTGCACAAAGGCTATTCTAAAGAATGGATCAATCAGCGCTTAAAAACAATCGAAGTACGTAAAGAGCTCACTGATGAATGGGAGCGCGTAGGAGTAAAAGAACAGTCTGAATTTGCAATTTTAACAAATGAAATCACAAGTGCTTGGTCGGGGTTGAGCGTAAAAGAGTACAAACAGTTTAAAGATCTCAAGAAAGAGAATTTAAGAGATAATATGAATAATACTGAGCTTGTTCTTAATATGCTTGCCGAAGTTGCCACAAAAGAAATTTCCAAAAACGAAAACCCATCATTATTTAACGAAAGTAAAGAAATTGCCCAGAGAGGAGGCGTTGTCGCACGTGATGCCCGTCAATCATTAGAAAAGCAAACCGGAAAATCAGTACTTACCTCCAATAACAATCTAAATAAAAAGAAGAACATATTACGGTAGATTTTCGTGAAATGATCCTCAACACCTTCCTCTTCCTTGAAAAAATAAGTAAACGTAAAGAACAAACTATCTGGAACCAACACATCAAAGACTGGTCCACATTTCTCAATAACAAAACCATTCGTGGCATCGCTCCAAAAACAAAATCCTACTACGACCGCCAACTCAAACAAGCTCAACAAGCAATAAAAGAGGACAACAGCTCTTTCTTCCTAAACAAACTCCCTTTAAAAGAAACTTGGCGTTTATACAACTATTTCAAAGACCAAGCCGGCTACCTCGACATCGAAATCAACTCCTCTGGTAAAGTCATTCTCGTCGGCATTCACGATGGCAACAACAATACCAACTTCTTCATTCACGGCGCCAATTTAGAAACTTCTTCACTCGAAAAAGAACTTCAAAAATATAAACTCTTAATTACATTTAACGGCGCCGCATTTGATCTCCCAAAATTAAAAAAACAACTCCACCTCAATCTAACTATTCCCCACATCGATCTCAAACCTTTATGCCTAAAACTCAACCTCAACGGCGGATTAAAAGAAATTGAACATATCCTCAACCTCAAACGCCCCTCACATTTGTACGGCAACCCCGTCGATTTATGGAAAGCCTTCCACGCCTCCAAAGATCAAGAATACCTCGAGCTTCTCCTCGACTACAACCGTGAAGACTGTGAGAACTTGCAACGTATAATGGACTATTGTTATACGCACTTATCCTCCTCTCTCACAAAGAATTTAAATATGACCCCCACTCCATAATCACAATGGGAACCCTGCCACGTCATATCCTTCTCGAAAAAATCATCGGCTACGTCATTGTCCATGATAAAGTATATCTTGCGTATCCTGATGATGATAACAAAGAATGGCATGAAATCGTTTTGGTATTAGCAGTTGAAAACCAACAAGACAAAACAGAACTGCTCGCTTTAGCCGACATTTTCCTCCAAGGCTTTCGCAGCGGTATGATTCGCCGAGAAACAGGTTGTCTCCCTCAATTTGATGGCGATGCTTCTTCGAAACAAAAAAAATCACTGCAAGTATTGCTCCAACATATCATGGACAACCAAAATGACCGTTTTGCCCGAATAGTTGTCGAACCTTTAGCAAAAAAATACTCTCTCGCCAAACCAAAATATATGACAATCTCAGAAATCAAAGCAATGGCCGTAAAATTAGGAATGAAAAGTATATAAACACCATTTCTTTTTCAATAAAACATGACCCACACCATAACCCCTTGGGAAGTCAAAGGCACAATAGATTACAATCGCCTCATCAAAGACTTCGGCTTGCAGCCATTTCCTCTTCTAAATACACTCCCCCTCGAGTTCACCAAATTCCCTCTCTTTCGCCGTGGTATCATCTTTGCCCATCGCGATCTAAGTAGAATCACCGACGCCATTAAACAAAAAAAGAAATTTGTCATGATGACTGGTTTGATGCCGTCTGGAAAATTCCACTTCGGCCATAAAATGGTCGCCGACCAAATCATCTTCTACCAATCATTAGGTGCGAAAATTTACCTAACCGTCGCCGACATCGAAGCCTACAATTCCCGAATTCCTGATATGAAGCAGCTGCGCGACACCGCCATTCAAGAATACCTTACCAATTACGTCGCGTTAGGTTTAGACTTAAAAAAATGCGACTTCTACTTCCAATCAAAAAGATCAGAAGACGGCAATAAATCCAATGCCTATTACACCCTCGCCAACATGCTCGCCCGCCATGTCACATTCAACGAAATGAACGCCATCTACGGCGAACTCTCCCCTGGTAAACTGAGTGCCGCCTTATTGCAAGCATCCGACATGCTCCATCCGCAACTAAAAGAATTCGAAGGCGCACCTCTCCCCATCATTGTTCCTGTCGGCGCCGATCAAGACCCCCATCTACGTTTAGCTCGTGACGTATCACAGCGTATTAAAGAATTTAAATTCACTCAACTTAGTTCAACCTATCATAAATTCATGCCCGGCTTAGACGGTGGCAAAATGTCCTCTTCCAATGAAAACTCCTACATCGCTCTTACCGACACACCCGAAGAAGCTGCAAGAAAAATAAAAAAATACGCTTTCTCCGGCGGTCAAGCAACTTTGGAAGAACACCGCAAACTAGGTGGCAATCCTGACATCGATATCGCCTTCCAAATGCTCCGCTACGGTCTCGAACCAGACGATAAAAAACTTCAAGAAATCGAAAACAACTATAAATCCGGCAAACTATTAAGCGGCGAATTGAAACAGATCCTTATTGAAAAAATAACCTCTTTCTTAAAAGATCACCAAGAGAAGCGCAAAAAAGCTGCAAAAGAAGTCGAAAAGTTCTTAAAATAAGCCGATTTTTTCACAAAGCATGAAATTCCAACCAACCATTCCTCAGCTTCTTTACTTTGGAAAAATAAGTTACTTTACTGCAATAGTAGGGGGTGTAGGTGTAGGTGTTGGTTTACAAAGCTATGTCCAACAACACCAACCTTTAATCTTAGAAGACTATTTATCTTTGTGTATGCTCATTGGCGGCGCTGCTATGGCTTATAAATCTCACCAAAAACGTCTTGAATTAGAACAACAAGAACTCGAACAACTCCAACAAAAAGAAACCCTCCCTCCTTACTTATATTTCCCGCGTTCTCTTGATTCTATCGTTCAAACCCCTCCTGACAACGCTTCTTCTAAATATAGTCCTCAAAGAAAGTCTTGCCGGTAGCAAGACGCCACTTGTTTGACTATTCTTTCCGAATAGGAAAGTTCGGAATGAAATGACAGAACAGAAGTCCAACTGTAACCCTAAAGAATTAGTTGGACTTCTATAGTGCATTTAACACTTCAAAATAACGCAACCTTTAAAAACACCAAAATATTCATCTACCTACAAGAGGTGATAGGAATGACAAAAACCAAAAAACGCAGTAGTTCTAAAAGTAAAAGTAGTAAACGTGTAGATAAAAGTTGGCACCCTACTCCTTTGAAGAGCAGTTTCATGCTCATTTCTATGATTGGCGTCTTAGTAAGTTATTATCTCGTCTTACCACATAGCCTCAATTTCGGCGCCTCATTTATGGTCATTTTCATCACGATGTTTATCGCTTCATTAATCAGCATGACAAAAGCTCCAATAATTGACGAGAGGATGTAACTATGATAAAAACAGAAAAAGTAAATTGGAAATTCCCCTCCCGCAACATCTTTTATATGCGTTTAGAAATCTTTTTAGTCGTCGTCCTCACTGGCCTCATCTTTTTTCTCTCTTTTGGCTTTACTCAAAGCTGGTACACCTTATTGTACGCACTTTTATTTTTAGCGTTATATATTATCATTGCCAATCTAATGCAAATCATTCGCCAAGTTGAAGACGCCTACCAAATTACCGCATCCGAACTCAAAATTCACCGTAAAACACGCTTTTCTAGTAAGAAAATAAGTGTACCTTTAAAAAACGTTACGGGTCACAAATTAGACAAATGGTGCCTTGGCGGTTACATCTTCACAAAAGACGGCCCGCAAATGCTCTACTTTAATACTAAAAAAGAATTAGAAAGCTTTGAAACCCTCTTAAAAAAATACGTCAAATTACCCAAAAAAAAGAAATAATTTTTTTTAAAGATAATCCTTAAATTTAATTTCTATTTTTTTTCTTATTTTTCTATTCACTTCTTTCCATCCCCTCACTTCTTATCTCATCACTTCTTTTCATCAAACTTCTCTTTTGCTTTTGATTCCTTCCAAAACACCACATGTGACGCCCGCTTCTCAAATAACGCAATCGCAATTCGTGCTACATTCTCATCCGTATTGATCCCATGCTTGATTGCGACGGTCTTCGCTTCCTGCAAACACTCATTCATCAGCACAAAATTCTCCTCTCGACATTTCTCTTCACATCTCCTCTCCTCATCAGCCGTCAGAAATACCTCTTCCCATAAAGGATAATTCGTGCCTGGAACCGTTCGTGGAAACGTCTTCGAAAAAGCCATACTCTCTAGAAACAATTATCAGTTTAAAAGAATTATGCTAATGAAAGAGTAAGATTTATATTCCCTAGTCCATTCCAAACAATAATGGCAAAGAAGAAAAAAAGGAATGACACAAAAAAAGTTCTCACCAAAGAAGCAGAGATCGAACTCTTACAAGAAAAAGAATTAGCCAGTTTACAACAATTAAAAAAAGAAGTCCAAACTAATATCGGTCCGCACCCTTTAACAAAAATCACCAAATCTGATATTGGGCGCAGTACCGTCGGCGCGTTAATTGGAACAATCGGCCATTTTGCTTTTTTTTACGGCGCCGAGTTAGCTGAACGAATATCCATGTCCCGTGCCACTCTGCTCTATCTCTTCTCCCTTATTGTCTGCTTCTTTTTCATGTACTACTCTGGCTTTCGTAAAGTCAAAGAAATTAAAGTACTTCGCTTTATCCCCCTGCGCATGGCCGTTGTCTACATTATCTCCATTTTTGTTGTCGTATTAAGTCTCGCCATTTTTGGCTTCATTGATACATCCAGTACATTCGAATATACCTACAAAATTGTCGCCTCCACTTTACTCTTATCCGTCTTGGGTGCAAGTACTGCCGACATCCTCGGCAAGGAGGAATAAACGTATGGTTGATCTACCCTCTTATATGCGTCAAGTTCGTGGGACATATAGTGCTATCGCTACAAAAATTGAAGAATTGGTATTGGTATTAAATGAATCAAGAGAAGACGACCCCCACAGCAAAGCTCTCGCCCTTCGTATCGAAAATTTTTTAGGCTCATTACAACAAAGTATCAGAATTGAAACTAAAACCGCCCGAAGTTTACCCAAAGAAAAAAGGAAACAATTTCTCACTCTTGTTAAATTAGAAATAGATCAAATTAAGAAATTAAGAGCATTTCTCACCCTTTCTGCAAAAAATCCCACTCCCGAAGTTATTGCTAAAATTCATGAATTATACCAAGAAATAAATAAAGAACTGACCCGTAGCGAAGCCGTACTCCGCACTTGATTTTTTGTCACATACTCTTATAAATCCATTCCCTTTTCATAATACATGGCCCAATTCTGGCGACACGTCAACATTGTACTCACTAAAGCAGATCTCATCATCGAAGTGCTTGACGCCAGAATGATTGAAGAATCCCGCAATAAAGAAATTGAATACAAAATCATTGAACGCGGCAAAAAAATATTATACGTCATCACCAAATGCGACCTCGTCAACATCGCCCAAATAAAACAAGCCCAAAAAACCCTCAAACCCAGCGTCTTCATTTCCAGCACTGAAAAACTAGGTACCACTATTCTTAAAAAGAAAATTATGGAGATAAGTCATGGAGAAAAAATAACGGTGGGCGTTGTCGGCTACCCTAACGTCGGCAAATCCTCATTAATCAACGCTTTATCTGGCAGAAGCTCCGCCCGCACTTCCTCCGAAAGCGGTTTCACCAAAGGGATGCAAAACGTTCGTGTGAATAACAAAATCATGCTCATCGATACTCCAGGAGTATTTACAACAGAAGACGAAACCGAATATAAATACGTCAAACTCGGCTCCATCGATTACGCCAAAGTCAAAGACCCCGAAACCGCTGCATTACAATTAATTCAAGAAAAAAGAGACGAAATAAAAAAGATATATAAAATAGAAAGCGATGACGAAGAAGAAATCCTCATTCAACTCTCCATAATCTTCAACAAAGTCGGCAAAGGCAACAAACCAGATTTAGATGCCACTTCTCGTCTTTTACTCCGCGAATGGCAGACTGGCAAAATGAAAAAAGCTTATGGAAATAAAGAAAAATAATCTCCCCAAAACACAAAAAAATAACCCCAACTTCATCTACAATTTATGGCAGAAACAATCATCGAAAACATAACTCCCAAGCAAGCAAGAGAACTACTTGCTCAGAAAACAATTGAGATACTCGACGTCCGTACCTCAGAAGAATACCAAAAACAACACTTGCCAAACGCCATAAATATCGATTTTTATCAAGATAATTTCCAAGAACAGCTAGTCAAACTCGACCCTCACAAAACCTATTTAGTCCATTGCCGTTCAGGCGGCAGAAGCACCAAAGCCGTCCACATAATGTCACAACTCCACTTCCGATATCTTTATAATGTGCAAGGATTCCTCTTTCCCGAACCATGAGAAAAGACATAATTGTGCTCGTTGTAACTTCGCAAGATAACATCCTCTTATTACATCGTCATACAACCAAACGCTACGAACCCGGTAAATGGGAATTTTCAGTATCATTAGCTAACGAAAGTAATAAATCTCTTGACCAACAAGCCAAAGATAACTTAATGTTCGACATCGGATTACATGGCGCCTTACTCCGTAAAGGCCGTGAATACGCAGTTAAAATCCAAGACGACGAATGGACCGTCCACCCTTTCTTATTCTCCTGTTCCCAATCCGTTGTCGCCATCCGCAAAACCGATCACTCCGAATGCAAATGGGTTCCGCTTACTGATATAGATAAATATCCACTAGTTGAAGGCTTAACAAAAAACTTAGTATCTGTCGGGTTATCTAAATCTGTGTAAATAATTAATCATTTTTCTAATTTATTTTTCCTAAAATTATTTTCCCCTCCCATACTCTTTCCCAAACAACTCAACCAACCTCCCCGCCATCTTCTCTCCAATCCCTTCAACTTGCATCAACTCCTCTTTAGAAGCATTCACCAATTTCGTAATCGACCCAAACTTCAACAGCAACACCTTCGCCGTCTTATAGCCCACATTCGGCAGCGAAGAAATAAAATACTCCTGCAACTCTTCAACCGTATGTGGTTTGCGTTCATGCAACGACACATCCGCTCCTTTTTCCTGCTCCCGTCGCGCCATAATTGCAAAAAGAGAAGCCGTCTCTTTCGGATTCTTAGTATAAAGTATCGGAATCCCAAAATCAAGCACAATACACGCAATCATCCCTCGTATCGAATGCGGATGCACTTTTCGCTGCGCATAAATATCCTCTTCTCCTTCAATTACCAGAATAGATTTTGCAAAATGCTGCTTCAACCCTTTCATCTGTTCAAGCAACCGTCCATCAATTAACGAATCTACAAAATCAGGCACTTTCTTCAACTCCACTGCCAGGTTGCCCGATAAAATATAATCTGCCGACTCCAACTGTGCTGTTTTCACCGACACATTCAACTCCATCAGCTCTTTCACAATCCGATTATCTTTCTCCCGATGATCCGCAAGTATCGTTACCATTTTTGTATCAGGAATAAACTGCTGCAACGTCACTTCCGGTTTATTTTTAGCAATTTCCTCTTTCAGCACCGTAAACTGCTTCTTCAACGTCTGCAAATGTGTATGCATCTTCTTCTCTTTGTGATGCGCACTCCATCGATATGCCTCATCTCGCGTCCCTTTCGTTACAAGCACCGTCACTTCCCCTTTCTCTAACCGCCCCGTCCGCCCACGTCGTTGAATCGACCTAATTGCCGACGGCACCGGCTCATAAAAAATAACTTTATCCACTTTAGGAATATCTAATCCTTCCTCTGCAACCGATGTCGCAATCAACACCGTAAACCCGCCATTGCGAAATTTATCCAAAATTTCTTTCTGCTGCTTCTGCGAAAACCCTAATCCATTCTTCTTCGCCTGCCCTACAAAAATATGATTTGTTATCCCTAACCCATTCAACTCACTCACAATTGTCTCCGCCGAATCCCGAAACTGCGTAAAAATAATCACTTTTGCCAAACTGTTTTCAATCAGCAACGGCTGTATTAACGACGCCAACTTCTGCAGTTTTGGATGCTTATGTTCTTCTTGTGCCAACCCCTCACACAACTTTGCCGCTGCTTTAAAATTCAAATCAAGAGCCAAATTCTTCGTCGCCTTCGTCTTGCTCGTCAACGCTTCTGCAAACATCTTTGTAAAATACTTCTGTAACGGCACAATCCCTTGACTTTCTAATAACTCCAATCCATGCTCAATTTTCAAACACTCTGCTAACAACGACAGCGAGCGAAATGTCTCCATCTCCTGCTCACCTGCCGCAATCTTCTTCTGCAGCTCCCCCTGCAATCGCAACAACTCTCCTTTATTCATTTCAACCGAAGACACGCTTCCTAACAACTTCATCTCTTCTAATTTCATCTGCAACGCACTTTTCAACAACTTTTGCACCTGCTGATATTCTGCGGGAAAATCAACTTTCACCCAATTAAACTCCACCTCTTGCACATACTGCGCCACATCCGCATCCTCTTCCGTACGCACTTCCACTTTCTCAATATGTAAACACTGACACAACTCTTTAATTTTTTCTAAATCACTTCCTGGCGACGCCGTTAACGCCAGAATTCGACCTTTGGTCGCCACTTTCTCATACTGCTCTGCCAGCCATACATACGCATACTCTCCGCTCGCATGATGCGCCTCATCAAAAATAAGTAACGAGACTTCTTCCAACTTCACCCGCCGATTAATCACATCATTCTCAAGCCCTTGCGGCGTACTTATCACAATCTTAGCAGTCATCCACAACTGTGCTCTTTTTTCCGGCGAAACCGATCCTGTAAACAACACAATCTCCTCAGCTGGAATTGTAAAATGCTTCTGAAATGTAGTCTGATGCTGCTCACATAACGGCTTGGTTGGCGCAAGTAACAAAATCTTCAAATCTGGATACTGTGTTAAGCGCTGCACACTCAACATCAACGCAATCGCCGTCTTCCCTAACCCCGTTGGCAGCACAACTAACGTATTATGGCCTACCGTTGTATTAAAAATAGTTTGCTGGTACAATCGTGGGCTGAAATCTTTAAGCATATTTTCTTCCAATGACCTTTTTCACTCCATTCTTTATAATAATTTATCCATTAAATCACGTAGTCCCAAGGGTATCTAATGGACTCTGCACCGTAAACAACTTAGGCGCCGCCAAATGCGTATATACTAACGTCGTCTCTAATCGTGCATGCCCAAGCAACGGCTGCACATCTGTCACTGCATAGCCATTCTCAAGCAAATGCGTTGCAAACGAATGCCGTAGCATATGCGGATAAATCTTTTTAGTAATTCCCGCTCTCTTCACTGCCAATTTCAAGATCTCTCGCACCGAAGAACTATCATACTGCTTCTGCCCATAACTAAAAAATACATAATTATCCGCACGCAAATTATTCTGCTCAATCCAACAACGTAACTCTCCAAATAATCGCTCCGCAATAATAAACGGTCGATCTTTTCCTCCTTTCCCATCCCGAATCCAACCATATTTACCCCCAAGTTCCAAATCTCGAACTCTCAGATTCAACAACTCACTAATTCTCATTCCCGAAGAATATAACAACTCAATCAGCAACTGATGTTTTGGATTAGAAATTACACCTAACAGTCGACCAACTTCCTCTTGCGTTAAAAACATCGGTAATCTTCTCGGCGTTTTAGAAAATTTAATATTCACCATCAACCTCCGATGCAAAATTTCCTCATAAAAAAATTTCAGCGCATTCAGATACACATTAATGGTATTCCCTGGCGCACCTCGCTCAATTAATCTATCTAAAAATTCTTGAATATCTTGCTTTCGCACCGCAAACGGCTCTTTCTGACACATTCGAAAGAACTTATCCACACATTGCTGATACGTTTGAATAGTTTTTGGTCGCAATCCTTGGCGCAACCCTTCTTTTCTAATTAATTCCGGAACAAACATATTCATCTCAACCCCAATTTATCAAGTAACCTAAACGCCTCTTTGTCAAATTTAGAAAACCCAAACCATTTTTTACCCAAATCTTTCAGCGACGCTCCAAAATGATACACCATGACATCATCAATAATAAGAAACCGGTCATGTGCCTCTTTAAATTCCCTAACCTCAATTGGTGGATACTGTGAATTATACTTCACCACATCCAGCGCCAATTGTTTAGATATCTCTTTGGTAAATATTATGATCTTAACCTCTTTCTTTCGTTTACTCAACAGCGTTAACACCGAATCATCAATATAATTATCAATTAGAACAATAGATTTCTCTGCAGTTCTAATCAGATCAGAAACAAACTTATATGCATCAAATATCTGCCCCTCAAAAAATATCCCATTCTCTGGTTTTATATCTTTATTTTGGATAGCATCAAACACCTCTTCAAACTTTTCATCATATTCTATATGCTTCCTCTCAACCACATCTAAACGTTGAAAAATCTGCGCATTTGTGGTAATAAATCTTCGCATAGAAACAAATGTTCGCATTATTTGAATATTTACTTCTATTGCTTTCTCATTTGTAAGTACACTTGAAAGATTTGCCACTCCTTGTTCTGTGAATGCATACGGAAGATACCCTCCAAGATATTTTTTTGAAGCTATCGCATTTTGCGATACCATCAACTCAACCTCTGAATCAGTTAATTGAAACATAAAATCTTGCGGAAATCGCTTATTGTTTCTTTTTACTTGTTCTCTTAAACGAATCGCTTTTACACCATATAATTCAGCCAAATCTTTATCTAGCATCACTTGCAATCCTCTAATAAAATGAATCTTATGTTGGATACTCTTTTCACCTGAAATTAGCTCATTATTCATATTTTACCTCTACACCATAGTTGGATAAACTTAAAGTCACAATTTGTGACCTCAAATCATTCATCAAAAATACTATATAAACTCTATCCGCACCTGACCAGTGTGACCAGTGGCTATGATTTTTGGACTTTCAGCCCGCAAAACCTCAAAAATAACGAGAAATAGCCTTTGACCAGTGCCTGTCCAGTGAGTGTCAGAAAATAGTAACTCTTTTCCAAGTTATGGACCTCTATTTTTTGCCCTTTGGGAGCATATATCCCGTAAATACTGCAGTTTAGGGATATAAAGAGTTAAGTGAAATTGAAAAACGGCAAAATTTATATATACTCATTACAATTAACAAACTAACATGAATCTCCAAAAAGGGTTTCTACCAAAAAGACTTTGGCTGCGAGGCGGAATAATCGGAGCCATTGTTTGCATTGTACTTTTTCTTTTCTACATATTCATATATTTTCCGACAATCGATAAAATTTACGCAGAAGACATCAAAGCATACGGCGGCACACCTGCGTGGACAACAACTGTACCATTGATGACAGGCCACTTCTTTCCACTTCTCTCTCATTTTATCGTTCCTTATGGCTTTTTGTGCGAGTTCAAAGAGCCGATTTGCACATCATGGTCTGCTACAAATGAACCTGGCGGTGTGCCTTGGACAATGGAAGGTCAAGCAGGATATTGTATTGAGCAAACAATGACTCCTACAGATTCTTGTGCCAATCTGTCAGAAGCAATAGGCTTTTGGGGCCTCGCAGCGATGTTGCTTGGGATATATTTTGTTATCGGCGCAGCAATTGGTGGATTTATACAAAAAAGAAAAGCGAAGTAAGATTTTGCCGTTTTTCAACTCTCGCCAGCCCTTCGGGACGCTACGCTCTGGCTCGGGCTTCGCCTCACTTAACATCATTAAGTCTAAGTTTTGAGTTACCTAGATGTATTCTTCCTCATCAGAATCACACTACTTTTATGCGTTGCTATCACTAAAAAACGAAATGAATAACGGGGTCACTTTTCCAAAAAACTTTTAATAGCCTTTAAAAATGATTTATTTTCTTCTGTTACACCTATTGTTAATCGCAAAATGTTGTTAAGCTTCTTTTCATCATGGAACTTAACTACAAGATTATTTTCTAATAAGTGAGATTTTAGTTCCTCTTTAAATTTTATTGGAAACTCAATCAAAATAAAGTTTGCTTCTGATTCATAAGCTTTCCAACCAGAGATCTTATTAATCTCATGAAAAATAATTGTTCTATCTTCTACTATCTTATCTCTTAAATTATCATAGTACAATTTGGAGCTTAAAGCAGCCACAGCTATTTTCTCAGAAATCCTATTATAACCCAAATATCTTTTTTGATAACTTAATTTCTTTAGTGCCTCTTTCCCACCTAATGCATAGGCAATCCTTAATCCTGCAAGAGCATAAAGCTTTGATAAAGTTCTTAGAACCAATAAATTAGGAAATTTAAAAATCAATTTGTTTAATTTGTTTTGATCATAATTCTTCTGAAAGCCAAAGTAAGCCTCATCTAAAACCACCAATGTTTTTTTGCTGGTGATTTTCATAAATTTCTCTAAATCTGAAAAACTAATAGAATTTCCCGTTGGATTATTTGGCGAAGTAATAATTACCAGAACAGGATTTACTAATTGATATCTTTTAATTAAGTTATCGGTATCATAATCAAATTTGTGATTGCTTTTGATCACTTTAAAAATTTCTTTCTTGCCTTCTCTTCGTTTGATTTGTTCGGTATAAAAATTCCAAGAAAAATCTGACACCAACACTTTATCTCCTAAATGAACAATATGGTCAAATACTAAACGTAAAATATTTTCTCCACCGTACTCTAAAATTATTTGATTTTCTGGAAAATTAAAGATGGAAGCTAATTTTGGGGTAATTTCATCAGTAAAGTATTTCGAATAAGAGATAAACAGCTCCATATCCACTTTATTTAATACTTCATAACATTTCGGCGCAGGACCATATCGGTTCTCATTTCGGTCTAAGTGAATCATTAACAGGAGATAAGAACTTTGAATTAATAAATCTTACTTTAATTTACGAAAAGTGACCCTATGACTAAACAACTAAAAAGTGATAGCAACACTTTGATGTACGGTAACTCAAAACCTCTGCGTTGCTCGACTGCGGTCTGCGCTACTCGCCTAACAGCTCTCAAAAGCTCATCTCTGACTGCGGTCGAGGAGCTTTTGGAGGTTAGGAGACTTAACATGCATTATGTCGAATATTCATATTTGAGAAAAATGAAAAAATTCCGCCGTTATTGATCCATTAATCACTTGTAAAAATCCGCTGTCAAACTCTCTGAAAAAGTACGAGTTCCGCAGGAAGAATTGCTATTGACCAAAGCCACTAATGATGTTCCTTCCGGTGCTTCTGCAACTAATCTTTGTGCTAACTCCCCAAGATGAGTATTATACTCTCCTATATCAGTACACGCACCATCATAATTTACCGTTCTCTGACCAATTTTCTTTCTTCCCAACAATGGTTCAAACTCTTTGGTACTGCTATACCATTGTAAACCACTCTCATCTGGATCGGGACAAAAGTCATATATTTCTACTATCCCATCCTCTTCGAAACCAAATTTTATTTTTTTTGACATTTTCTACCCCCTAAAAATTTTATCTAAATACTTGCATGTCGCTTCAATTGTATCATCTACAAATTTATCAGCGCCCATGTAATGCCTCATCTCATGCTCTACAGCCCAAACAAATTGACGTGCATGATCAACATCAGCTTCTCCATGAATATTAGTATAATATAGATTTGTAGACCCTCTTTTCTTAGCTAATTCAGCCAAATAGGGAATAAATCCCCCAGAGGTATTCTCCAAAGTTGCCATTACTGTAAGAGCTTCTAAGCCGTTTCCTCTCCCCATCAAATTCCTCATGGAGGATACAACCTCATCTACAGCCTGATAATGTTCTAAAGATGGCTCAGCATTTGCATTTTTAGCAAATTCTCTTAACATTCCTTGATGATTCTGCCTAATTTCAACATCCAAATTTTCTTTTGCAGCATATTCTCCTTGAGGTGATTTTGCATAGATTACAGCTGCTCCCATCCAGGGAACGAAATTCCCCTCAATAGCAGCAGTATATCTGCCAATGATTTCTCTAGCTTCCTCTACTGAAACTACTTCAACAGGTTTTAATCTTATTTTAACCTGCTCCGTTACTCGTTCCAACTTTTCTTGTGTTTCTGAAATCATTTTCTACTTGTGCGTGATAAAAGCAAAGTATATAAACACTACTCCTCTCAATGCGGAGGATAACAAAAAGTTTAAATAGAACAAGAAAATTCACGAACTATGGACACGAGCATATTACAAGATATTGGATTATCGAAGTCGGAGATTGATATTTATGTAGCTTTGCTGGAATTAGGTCCCTCTACATCTGGTCCAATAATCAATAAAACAAAGTTACAAAGCTCTGTAGTCCATAGATCCATCAAAAGACTAGTTGATGGAGGATTAATTACATTTGTAAAAGTTGGGAAAGATAAGCAATACCAAGCAACAGAACCAGAAAATCTCCTAAATTACATTGACAGCAAAAGAAAGAAAATTCAGGATATTCTTCCAGAGCTAAAATTAAAACAAAAATTAGCAAAAGAAAAGAATGAAACAGAGATGTTTTTGGGAAAAAGAGCCATCTTTAGCATGCTAGACAACCTCATCAAAGACTCACAACCAGAAGAGGATTTTTTAAGTTTTTCATTAATTGAAGCACATGGAGATGAGGAGATTATTAGGTTTTATAAACACTACAATCTAAGACGACGAGAAAAAAAGTTAAATGTAAAAGTTTTAGTCAACAAAAAAGTTAAGAAAATATACGAAAAGAACTACTCCAAAGAATTATTAAGGAAAGCAAACGTTCATTATACTTCATTTAACTTTCCACAAGGAATAATTATCCATAGAGCTCATGTAGTATTTCTTAATTGGTCAGAGAACCCCACTGCTGTAAAAATAACTAATACTCAAATGGCCCAACAATTCACGCAATTCTTCCTGCAATTCTACAACAAAGAGAAAGACGCTTATTGACGGCGGGATTTTTTCTGAATGTATGGCTCACTCTGTTCGTGTTCTAATCTTGTTTCTCAAATATGAATACTTCCTCACTGCGGTTCGGATTTTGGCGTAAAGCCAAAGCAACATAACATCGTTATGTTGAATTATTACTCGGAACCAACAATAATAATTTAATAAACATTATTTTTCTTCTTAAAAATGATTTCAATTTCCGTCTCTTCTAAATCCGCTGGATGAGCCACTTTCAATGCTTTTTGTAGATGTTCGACAAATTTTTCACTAAGAATAACAACTTGTTCACCACCACTCCAGAAGTGTTCAGTTGAATCTTTTACCTGAAACTTTAACCCTTCATAACTTGTATAAGTATATCCGTCTTTTTTAACCTCTTTTTCACCTACAACACCAGTACATACACCATGTGCGTAAAATCTTCCACCCATATTTTCACCTCAATGTAGCTTTACCAAATTAAAACTAAAAAAACACTCCCCTTTATATAATTTACTATTGAAATCATTTTCGTATTGAAGCTTGTTGGTTCCTGCGTCATAACTTCAACCTTCGCTATGCTCAGGTTGACCTCGGGATAAACCCAAAGCAACATAACACGCATTTAAGTCTAATTTTTGCGCTACTTTTTGAAAGCGAGCCTCGACTTCTTAACGGGGTTGCCTTTGCCTATGCTTAAAACGACGTAATTGCTGACGCAACTTTCTATAACACTGCATAAACAAAATTTTTTAGATTGTATTACGACTGGGGGGCTTAGGAACGACTACAACTTTAACTCATTCAACGCTTCTATGATCTTATTTTCGTATTCAAGTATCTTCTTTTTTATTACTGCTGGCTTTTCGTATTCTACTTCTTCGTATTCTATCTCTTTATACTTGGAAATACTTAAATCGTAATTATTGGCTTTGATTTCCGCAATTGGTACAAAGAAACATTTGCCTTTTCTATCTGCTGGCTTCTCTTGATTTCTCTTTTTAAAATTCTCAATAATGCTCGGAATATCATTCTTATCTGGCTGAGCAGTTCTTTTGTCATCTAAGCTAAAACCGTCACTCTCCATATCATAAAACCAAACTTCTTTCGTTGGTTCTCCTTTTGTGAAATACAAAACTGCCGTAGAAACTCCTGCATATGGCTTGAAAACTCCAGACGGCATAGAAATAACGGCATCTAATCTACACTTTTCTAATAATAATTGACGTATATTTGTATGTGCTTTAGAATTTCCAAACAGAACACCATCTGGAACAATTACAGCACATCTTCCGCTATTGGTTAAAAGATTATACATTAATTCTAGGAAAAGTAATTCTGTCTTTTTGGTCTTAGTTCTAAAGTTCTCTCCTATTTCTGACTCATCAATACTTCCTTTAAAGGGAGGATTGGCAAGAATTACATCATAACAGTTAGATTCGTCAAATCTTTTTGAGAGGGTATTCTTTTGTTCAATATTAGGATTATTAATGCCATGCATCATTAAGTTCATTAAAGAAATTCTAGTCATTGTTTGGTCAAAATCATATCCATAAAAAGTTTCTTCTCTTAAAATCCTCCATTGATTTTCATTTAAATGATCTCCGGCAAGATAACCAGCTTTTACTAAATCTTTTGCGGTATTAAACTCTAAAATGTATTCGTAGGCAACAATGAGAAAACCAGCCGTTCCACAGGCGGGATCGCATATTTTCTCGCCATATCTAGGATCTAACAGTTCTACCATCATTCTAATTATATGTCTTGGACTTCTAAACTGACCATTCTTTCCAGCAGTTTGTAATTGGCTGAGCAGATATTCGTATAAATCTCCTTTCGTGTCTCTATTTTGCTCTTTAATGTGCATATCGTTAATTATTTTGACTGCTTCTACCAGCAAAGAGGCTGTTGGAATGGTGAAAGAGGCGTCTTTCATATATTTGCTGTAAACTGACTGCTCACCACCATTAAGTTTTCTTAAAAATGGAAAGACTTTATCCCTAACATGTTCTAGCATTTGTTCTGCTGGCTTTTCTGTCCATTTTGACCATTTGCAGTCATCATTATCTTTGAAAATAGAGGAGAATTTTTCTCCTAACAATTTGGCGTTTTGGTATCTGGCTACTTCTTCATCTTCTAATCTCTTCATGAAGATAAGATACGACATTTGTTCAATAGCTTGGAGAGGATTGGAAATACCACCACTCCAAAATTTATTCCATAACAAGTTTATTTTTGATTTTAGTTCTGTGTCTAGCATTTTAGCACCTTAATCCCTCGTACCTAAATAAATTAAACTGGCACCTATTAATGAAAGCAGTATTTTTGCGCCCCAACTTATTGATGAAAACCATGGACCAACTAAGCAAATTGTCCCTACGATTACAGCCATAGCTTTTCCGCTGATTTCATTAGTGTTTCTTACCATTTTTCTTCCTCCTACCTCTTTTGAAATAATTAATCTTATTCTTAATTTGTGAGTAATATTTATCAGCAGATGCTGACATTAGTACAACACTAGCAATAAGTATAGCAAATAGTAAAGAATCTTCACCTAAATCTGCAAAATATGCTAGAGAAAATACTTTTCCAAAGAGATATAGGAACAACATTAGCCCTGAGTTAAATGTGACAGCATCAATTAAAGAATTTTTTATTCTCTCCTGCAAAATCTTATCTTTTTTGTTAAAAAGCAGAAATATTATAAAGATGATAAAACTGCTAACTAGAGAAAGATAAGCGAATTTCATCTTACAAAACTCGCCCCCAATCCTATTAATCCCCCAATAAGTGCTCCTTGAACCCCATTAATCAAATAACCTATAGCTATACCTATAAACATATAACCTAAACTTTTATTGCTAATCATGGCACCAACTCTCCCTTAAACGCTTTCTGCATCAAAACATTAAATAGATTATCTATCTGCTCTTTTGAATTTTTCTGTTGTTCTTTTATTGTTTCTATTTCTTTGACGATTGAGGAGAATTTATTTTGGATGGCGATTGGCGGCAAGAATACTTGAATAGATTTAACAGAGTTAAAGCTTAGTCCTGATTTCACACCCTCCTGATCAAATTTTGCGAACTGTTTTTTACCCATTTCTGATTCTAAAAAAAAAGAGCAATATAATGCATTTAGGCTATTTTTTAATCTTAACAAGGCTATATGTTGATTAATATATGCCCCGTGTTCAGCTGTTTTTTTATCTACTACAGCAGTTCTACCTAAATCCGCAGTTATACTTATGAGTAAATCCCCCTCCTTCACTTTAGTTCTTAGAGATTCTTTCGTTTTAGGAGCATCCACATATTGAACATCATCTAAAATCAATTTGGAGTTTTTAACATTTTGAATTCTAATAAAGATACTTCCTTGATTTACATAGTATTCTGCCCATCCTCGTGATCCACTTGTCATAAATATAATTTGTTCTTCTAATTTTGAGATTTTCCATTTTTTGGTGTTTTTATAATCCCCAAACATCTCGACAAAAACGGCTTTCAAAAAGTCTTTTGTCAATTCGTCTGCTGTTTTTCTCATCTTTTTTGCCTGCTCCGCTTTTTCGAGGATTGAGACTATTTTCTGCTGAGATTCTTTCTTTTCAGGATATATTATTTTTATCCTCTTAAGATACTCTTTAGAGATGTGTTTTAAGCCTGCCCCCTTAAAGCCAGCTTCTAAAATATGGATATTTGTAAAAAGATAGTAATAAACATATTTAGAAATTAGTTTGTTGTCTATCTTCACAACAAAACAATCTGTCGAGGTCGAAAATTTTTCATTACAATAATGAACTCCAGCACTTCCACCAGTACTAAATATTAAATATTCCCCATCAAAAACTGCTTTGTCTATAAATTTGCTCTGAATATCGCTCGATGTAAAAAATTTATATCTCCCTTCTTTTTGGTTATCACCTGCTTTTATATTTGACTTCTTTTGAAAGTCAAAAATATCTCCAAGTTCAACTTCTTTCCATCCTTCTGGCAGTTTATTTTTCATTTTGTTTTGGTATATTATGAAATCTTGCTAATATTTCTGTTACAGAATTACTAATCCCTGGTTTAGTAGGATTTCTTTGCCCAGTTCTCTCTTCTTTTACATGAGCAACTAATTTCCCATCTTTAAAATAATGATGATAATGTTGCCCGTTTAATTCTTTTGCTATAACGAGAGGGGTTTCTTTAGAATCCCATTTTATGGTACAAATTCTTGTTGAGTTAATTTCTCCTTTGTCAAAGTAGCAGAGAGACATTTCAATCGGATTCATCATTCGCACATCAACTCTTTTATTTGTTCGCTTGTTAATGGATTACTTGCAAGAGGATTAACAATAAAGTGGTAGTAACCACCCTGTTTTAGAAAAATTCCAGAGACAAAGCTAAAACTATTATTTTCTCGGAAAAAAATATCTGAATCTATTGATTTTATTTCTTCAGGATGCTCTTCAAGCAAATAAGAAGCATGCTCCAAATTTCTATTAAAGAAAGAACGAGTGTTTATAGGATCAATGCCTGCGTAAGTTCCATCTAATGCTAAAATAAGAGAGATATTATTTTGGGGAATATTGTTGTCGTCTTGTTTTTCAAGTACAGTCCTTAATAAATCTCTAGTAATATCACCAAATCCTGCCTGTTCAAATTCTTTATCTTTAAGACGCCTAACATGTGCTTCAACCAACACTTCCGAGCCTGCAAGACATATTTTAAAATCAACATTAGAACCTCCTCTTGTTTTTTCTTCAGTGGTTATTTTAATATTTCTAGAAGCGCAAAAAGTTGCAAACTCGAGTTCCCACGCTGTAGAGAATGGAGCAGAAGAGATTTTCTGTCTTAACTTCTTCTTAGAGTTGAAGATATTACTTGTAATTTTTATATTAGAGCTCAGCCTATTTAGAAAGTTACCCCAATATTCCTCATTTTCACGTTGTAGGATATCTTTTAGTATAAACTCATCACTGCCATTTCTATATTCTAGAACTTCTTCTTCCTTGAATCCAAGACCATTTAGTCCTTCATACTTTGATAATACTTCCATCATATCCCCTTCCTCACCAATTTACTGGGCACAGCCACAGACTCTTTACTTTCTTTCTTAATATAGGTATTTCGTTCATCAACTGCTTCTTTAAGTGAATTAAATAATTGTGAAACATATTCAGCTGTTAAATCATCCTCAACATCCACCCTTAAACCGTTATCCAACATTACTCTCCAGCTAAAGTTATCTTTAGACCTATTATAAAAAAATACATTTTTTCCAGCAAGCGAATGAGGAATAGGTTCATCTACCTCGTTCATAATTGCCTTTCTAATCACAGAATTAACAGACTCTCCTTTTATTTCACAATGTTTCTGTAATTTAATAAAGTCTTCTCGGGCTAGTTTAGCCATTACTACCTTGGAACCAAGAGATTTATCTGTCATAAGTGCAGAAAATAGCTTCAAATATATAAACTTTCTTATTTTTAGGTTAACCTACAGTTAACCATTTAAATAGTTAACTTATTAACTATCTAACCAAACTTACCACAATTCTTATATATACACCCCCCTATTCATACATTAACGAGTAAGTCCTACTGAACGAATGACGGCTCAGGATTGAGCTCAGGACCAGTAAGTAGGGGTCGTTACTTTTTCTTAAACATATCATGTTTTTCTAGGACTACTTTGTCTTTGATGATAGCTAAATAATGATCAAAATCGCCTTCCAATGAAGAAGTATTGTACTTGTAGCCAAAAGCACCACAAATAAAGTCAATGACCTGCAAGCCGCCATCATTACACGAATTTTCGTGAACTATCTTTAGATTAGGAATTTCTTTGAAGATAGACAGAAATTCTGTTTTGATGTAACTCTCAAAATTCTCTCGTTGACCAAGAGACATACACCTGTCCAAACAGATATGTAATTCATTAGGTTTCTTTAGCCGTTGAAGTGGCTGCTCTAGAAGCACTTTCATCAGGTAATTATACAGGATGGGTAAATTGTCCCGAAGTTGTTTCTGAGTATATTCTTTTTTGATAATGATGGAATAAATTTCAACATTCAGTTTTGCCACTCTGCTGAGGAATTGTTCCCTAATCAAGACAGAAGAATTAGAAAATTTTAGCTCGGGTTGCTCTTTCATTTTCTTGGAGAGCATTCGTTGACGTATTTTTTTTGGAATTCTTCGAAACTGCTTATTTGTTTCTTCATTATCCATCTTGACACAAGACAGGATAAAATATTTACTTCCCCCTTTACTAAACCCTAAATCTCCGCTTTCGTCAATGTACAAATAAACCATAAGTGCTCAAGAACGGGCTTATTTATGAATATTACGCAAAATTACCGCATCTTAATCTTATTACATTCAACCACAATCCTCTGCAACTCAGAAGTCTGGAACTTATCCAGCGGTCTTTCGTTAGCTAATGGTGGAACAGTAAAGTCTTTCAATTCTAAATGCTTGGTTCTGGCAAAGACTTTCTTTAACACCTGCAAGAATTTAATCTGTTCAGAATTATAATTTTGGTTTTTGTCAAGAATATGTTTGTCAAATTCTCGCTCAATCAGTACGTGCGGGTCGTATTCTTGTTTTAAACCAATTATCTTCCTCAAAAAAAGTAAAAAATCAATTTTCTGCATTCGTTGCACGTTCTCAATGGTAATCTCTGGTCGTAGTTCTCCTAATTGCTCTTCAAGTTTAAGTAATTCAATAGGAGTTATCCCTTCACCATCTTTAATTTTTTTAATCAGAGAATTTGTTTCTAAGAATCTCTTCAGTTCAGGATCTTCTTTAACTTCTTTTTTAAACTCTTCAATTTTCAAAACAATGTCCGGCGCATCCACTTGGAGCATTCTTTTTGGATTTTTTTCATAATAAACCATAAGTGGAGCAAGTTCTCTAATCATAAATTCCACACCATCAAATGTCAGTTCTTCCCAGAATTGGTCTTGGAATACGCTCAAAATATCGTCTCTCTTTTCTTGAATGTGCTCCAAATTATCTTTTTGGAGAATGTTCTCCATTTTTTCTTTAACGTATTCTCGTACTTCATAAATTTTATCCATATCTTCATCAAGAAGATGTTTGAAGAGTTTCTCCACTTGAAGTATAAATGCTGAAACCAGAGGGTTTTTCCCCGGATTTAGCGATATTAACGGAGCAATTTCATTCTTTAGTTCATTAACATAATCTTTGAGGTCAAACTTACGAGAAACTAATTTTTTTATAATAGGCAATTTTTCCCGGACAATAAAAGAATCCTTGTTTAGAGCATCTACTTCATCTATGATTTTATTTTCAATGAAGACTTTTTGCTTATCGTTCAATTTTTTCTTTAATAGTTCAACTCTATTCAGGAAAATTTTAGTTAAAGTATCTGTTCCTGCTTTACTTTCTTTAGCTTCTTTAAGATGATGATATTTAATGTTGGAATGCCCACCAATGGTAAAATCAAATATTAAAAAATCAGTTTTATCATTGTTTGGAAGCCACTCTTTGTGTTTGCATGATCTTAAGTTTCTTGTTCCTCTTCCTAACATCTGCCAGAACCTAATTCCAGAGAAAACTGGCTTAACAAAGACAAGATTACATACTTCAGGAATATCTATCCCCGTATCTAAAACGCCCACTGATAAAGCAATTCTTGGCTCAGAATCTAACTTAAATCTTGAAATTTCATCGGTGTATCTGTAAATTTCGGAAACGATTATCTGAACGTCGTTGCTTAATCTTGGATCAAGTCTGTTGAATGTTCTCTTAATATGTTTGGCATGAGCTACATTTGCGCAGAAAAAGATAGTTTTTGCTGGTTTTCCTTCATCTGACTTATAACATCTATTCAAAAATTCTCTAACTACTAACTCATTTGTTTTATCATCCATAAAAACTTTAGCGAAAGAAGAACCAGGAAGCATCATGTATTTTGGATCTTCCTCTTGCTTCATTACTTCAAGTTGCAGCTGTTTTGTTAGGCTTGCCCCTTCAATTCCAAGAGAAAGAACTTTTGTATCAATAATTTGTGCATTATAGGGGACAAGAACTTCATCTCGTATCGCTTCATCATAAGTATATTCAACTGTAGGTTTATTTCCCTCGCACCCAAATAATTCAAATGTATTTCTTGTTTCTTCTTTAGAGGGAGTTGCGGTTAATCCAATTCTAATGGCATCAAAATATCGATGAATCTCTCTATTTGGATCATAAATTGAGCGGTGAGCTTCATCAAATATGAGCAAATCAAAGAACCCAGGGCTAAATTTTTCATACCATTTCTTCTTTTTACCGCTTCTGAGAGTTTGAACTGTTGTAACATAAAGCCCATTAGGGAAACTACTTGGATTTTCCCTCAAATCAATAACTGCCTCTTGAAAAAACTCTTTGAAGCCAGCAGATTTAGCTTGGTTTGTTAATGCAATCCTATCAGCAATGAACAACACGTTTCGCACAATATTTGCTTTCAAAAGAACATCAATCATACCCATAGCAACTCTGGTCTTTCCTGTTCCAGTTGCCATAGAAATGAGCCCTGCTCTGTTTCCTTTATGAATATGCTCCATTATCTGTTTAACGATAAGTACACTTCTTGGACGGTCAACGATGTTACTAATGTTTATCTTAGTTGGATCTCTCCTCTTACGATACAATTCTAATCTTCGTTTCAAGTCAGATTGAGAAAATACGCCACTAACATGTCTTTCTATTCCGTCTTGATCTATGAAGAGCCACTTGTTTCCATTGGTCAGAAAATAGGGAATCTTTTCAGAAGTTTGCTTTTCTATATCTCTAAGATAAGTTCTTGCCTGTGCTCTTCCAATATCCTCAGATTTGGAGAACTTTTTAGCTTCAATAAATGCAATTGGACTATTATCTTCAGCCAGCAGTAAGTAATCCATGAATCTTCCAGAAGCATCATCTCCCCCTTCTGACAGAACATACTCTTTAGTATTAAAATTTGATCTAACTGAATTAACTTCATCTTTAACATACTTCTTAAGCCAGCCAGCAGTAACTAACTGTTTGTCAATCAACTGCTCTCTCGTTTGTTTTTCATCCATGTGTAACTAGAATATCTATTTTATTATATAAAGTATACGATTAAAAATCCTAAGCCCCCCTACGAACTATGGCATCACTTTACTCGAAATTCAATCTAAAATACAACTCTAAAAAACTACGGCAACCCCTAAACTCTCGGTAGCGCAAAAACTCTGCGTTGCTCGACTGCGGTCTGTGCTACTCGGGGGGACTACGCTCCCTCATTATCTAATATTATTTCGCCTTGCGGCGAAAAGACGAGATTTACTTTCGGTCGCTAAAGTCCCCCAGACTTAACATCGTTATATTCAATTTCCGAGTTGCCTTGACGTTGCTTTCACTGTGCTCTTTGATGAAAAATAAATGTAGAACTCTACGTTAAATACGGGGCTGCCTTAAACGATAACATAGGGGAATCGGAATAAACTTGTAATTATTTATCTTCTTTCAGTTACCCTTTGGTAATCTTCTGCAGTCGGTAATTGTCCTTCTGGTAGTTGGATAGTATATTTGTTGGGACTACAGAAATGACCAGCATAGCAATCTTGAGCTCGTGTTAAACCATTAACAACCTTTCCATCAGTATGGCCTGCATGGCAGGTTTTAGGTAAACCCCACTCAACAAAAGTAGGTTCATTTGTTTTTACTTCTAGATTACTTTCTCTTTCACAACCACTAGCTAAAGCTCCAAGAACAAGTGCAGTTCCAACAAATTTAGTTAGATTCATATTTTATCCTCTTTGTTAAATTGTAATACTATCATTTATGGTTCTAAAAGTGGCACTTCTATTTAAAGCTTCCAAACAATTTACTACTTATAAATTACTAACAATTTACTTTAAACTTACTTTAACTTTACTTTAAATGGGGTTTAAAGTAATTTTAACGGAAACCCGCCACAAACTTTAAATATTACTTTAAATTTACTTTAAGAATACTTTAAAATGGACGCAGAAAACTTAAAGAGAATCATTGCAGAAGGTGAAAGTGTGGAGGTTGAGTTCAAGCAATCATTCCATAGCGTACAGGAAATAGCGCGAATTATCTCAGCATTTGCAAATACACAAGGAGGATTGCTTTTCCTCGGTCTAAAAGACAATGGAACAATCGAGGGGATTAAAGAGAATCTTGATATTGTCCAACAGAAAATCTCCCACGCAAATGTCATTATCCATCCTGCACCTCTTACCAAGGTAGGAATCCATACTTTGGACCATAAGAAGATTATCATTATCACGGTTCACAAAGCGGATTCTTCAGTCTTTCATTCCGTAGAGGGCGTAATCTATGTTCGGCTTGGAAGTACCGTTCAAAAACTTGAGGGGCAGAGTATTGTGGAATTTCTACGCAACAGGCAAATACTTCTTTTTGAAGAGTCTTTAGAATTCACAGCTTCTCTCAAAGATATTGATGAAAATAAAGTGAAAGAATATCTTAACCTACGAAAACAAACGGATTATCTTCAAAATCATTCAATAAAAGATTTTCTTCTCAGTAAGAAATTGGTTTCTTTTCAACCAGAAGTTAAACTAAAAAGCGCAGCTCTTTTATTCTTTGCTAAAGACCCACAATCTTTCTTTCCTTACAGTCTCATCAAGCTGGTGCGTTTTGATGGAGTAGAGCCAATAAAAGTATTAGCCTATGAGGAAGCGAAAGGAAATTTGCCGCAAATAATTGACCATTCAGTTAATTTTATGAGACGATTTATTGCCAAAGAATTTATTATTACAGACACCAAAAGAAAAGAAATACCATTCTTACCGGAAGATGCTGTTCGTGAAGCTATTATCAATGCTGTTGCGCATCGAGATTATTTTAATAAAAATGAAATTCAGTTAAGCATTTTTGATGACCGGGTGGAAATAACTAATCCAGGTGGGCTTCCCGAGGGGATGAGTCCTGAACTTCTTGGTTCTTTATCTATTCAACGTAACCCCAAAATATACCAACTGCTCAAAGATTATGCCTATATGGAAGGTATCGGTTCTGGAATTTCAAAAATTAGGAGGCTAATGAATGAAAATAAGCTTTCTGATCCGGAATTTACCATAACTAAAGATTTTTTTCGATTGGTACTGCGTCTAAGAAAAGGAAAGGAAGCTGTTCCTTCACTAGAATTAACCAAACGGCAAATTAACATTATTGATTATCTGAAGAAGAACAAAAAAATAAAATCAAAAGAATGTGCAACTATTAATAAAATATCAAATCCAACTGCAGTTAAAGAACTTACAGAGCTAGGAAAGAAAGGACTTATCCAAAAAATAGGAACGTATAGAGGAGCATATTACCTTCTTAAAGAGCACTAACTCCGATTCCCCACTAAACTTAACGTAAACACTACGACAGCCCCTACTTAGCAACTCGAAAACTCTGTGCTCCTCGCCTGCTGGCTGTGGTGCTCGGGTGGGGGACTGTCGCTCACTATCTATTAACGAAATTCTACCCTCGCTCTCTAGACCCCCACCAAACATAACACCATTAAGTCCAATTTTCCCCCTCTCCCTAATTGTACGTGCACATCACAAAAAGAATCAAATCACTCTGTGCCCATACACAATCTAACTCAACATTACCCCTTCACCGCCTCAACAATCGCCGTATAGACTTCCGGATACTTCGTAACATCTAACATCTCCGTATGTAACATTCCTAACCCCTCACAACTCCCTTTCACAAACGTCGTCTTCGCTCCATCTAATTGTGCATTCTCTTTCAACACCACTCCATCTCCCTCTTTCCCATCCATCGCACATCCAATCCCAACTATCGCAAAAGTTGGCACTCCAGGTTTCTTCCCCGCATTCAATTTTCCCATAAATAAACTCTTCTCATTCATATCCTCACACTCTCGCTGCTCCCCAATAATATCACAATACTGTGCCACATTTCCTACAACCCCTTTATTCGGTGTCCCAATCATAATCAACTTTGCCACACTCCCCTCGCCAAACAACTGCATATATCGACGCGAAACTAACCCCCCCATACTATGCGCCACAATAATCACTTTATCTCTTCCCGTTTTATACTGCACCGTCTCAATTAATTCTTTTAATCGCAACGCATACGTCTCAATTCGCTCACTCTTTTGTTGCACTAACGTATATCCTCCTGCTGTAAAATACGTATCATAATAATAACTTCCTTTCACACTCATGGGCTGTACAAATTCCCCCCACGTTTCCACCCCTTCTGTAGTTGGTGTATATAATGACACAACTCCTGCATTAACATAACCCTCCTCTTCTAACTTCGTCTGCAACGCGTTAAACGCATTCAAACTATACTCTGCTGATAAATCCTTGTTAAACGCATGCCCATGAATAAATAAAAGGGGATATTTACCACAGCTCTTCTCAACACAACAACTACTACAACTCCCAAGCACACAACACTTAGGTATTTGCTCCCCAAACTCTACCTTTTTTTCTTGCCATTTCACTTCCGGCAACATAATTGGCCCAATCGTTACATTCTCAAGCACTCCTAAAATAACATTTGGCAACATACACTCTTGCACAAAAGAACCCATCTCCAGCACCGCTAACGGCGTTACATTCACATTCGCCGCAAAACTCACTTTCTCTTTCGTTCCTAATTTCAACAACCCCATCCCTCCAAATTCACTCTTATTCACTGTTTGTAATTCTAACAACATTCCTGCTTTCTCACTCTCACGTATATTTTGAACATACATACTCACATTATCCAACACTTTCTTATCCTGTGCATACCCTACTCCTTTCATCAGCTCTTTCATTTGCATCTGCAACAACGTATACTGCTCAACAAACTTCTTCACCTCTCCACACCGTTGCATAACCGTGCCCGTACTTCCCATAATCTCTGTAACTAAACTACTATTTCCACACACCCCTGAAATTGTACATAACATTCTTTGATTCAACAACAACTCTAACGCTTTCTCTCGTTGCTCTATCTTATTCTCATTCATAACTACCCCCCGAACCACACCAAACTCAATAGTTAAATTATCAAACAGCATCTTACTCGTCTTAAAATCTACGGCAGTAATATTTTGAAGTAACAAATTATATTTCTCACTCAACACCATCACGTTATCATTCACACTTTGATTAAATACCGGCAACTCTTGTTGCATTTCTTTTAATGGCTCCTTTCTTTCATTCAAGCCCGCAACTAAATTATTATATTCCCCAATTGTTCCATTGATCTCTTGTTGTACCCCTCCAACCATTCCCACGGACTGTTCTATTGTCGAATCTACAATCAACTTCTGAATCGAAGCAAACTGTTGTTCTTTCCATAATGCCCGTGCATCATCCATCCATCGCTCTTCTTTCTGCACAATCCCCTTACTCTGTTCTACTTCCGCATCAAACATACTTTGCAATATCGTTCCATTCAGAACCGCTACACTCTCACTCTCCCACGCTGTAACCCTCTGCAACCATTTCAACTCTCCTTCAATTTTATTTAAATCAACATTCAATCCCTCTTTCTTTTTGTTCTCCTCCTCATTAAGTACAATATGCACTTTCACTAACACCTCTCGTTCTGTTGGCTTCTCCTTTGTGTGACATAACAAACTCTCCTTCCCTTGACAAGCCACTTCATATCGATATAATCCATATCGCTCATCTTCCCCTTTCGCCGTTATCGAAAAACTCCTTGTGCTGCTCACTCCTAGATATAATATCATTCCTTCCTTTTTCACCACGTGCAAACTCGCCAAATCAATCCATTTTTCAGTACAACTCACCTCACAAAACGGATTCGCGCTCGCCTTCACTTCCACCTCAACCTTCTTCTCCTCCCCATGCGCAATCGTTATCTCCTCAACCCCTGGTGTCAGCTCAATCACAATATCATTTCCTAATAAAAACTGCACATATAACACAATCTTCGCTCCAAAAAACAACATAAATACTACTCCCAGAACAAAACCAAATAGCACTTTCTTCCTATGCCGACCAAATAACCCTCTCCATCTCTCTTTCATATACGAATAAAAGTAAAACTAGACTATAAAGGTTACGATAAAAAATTAATTATGTCCTTCGCTATACTTCTCTCTCACTTGACTCCCTACAACTAACGCTGCTGCAATCAATACCAGATTTTTTACAATATACTGCCCCTCCAAAGTTAAATGCACTACACTTTGCGCATACACCACATTTGGCCGCAACATCAACGGCAAAAATGTCCCTGCCATCTGTATCATCATCAACAAGATCCCGACCCGTAACAACGGCCTCCATAAAAAACAGACACCAATGAACACTTCCCACCATCCCAAAAAAGGGATAAACCAAGAGGAATCAACCCAATACACCATGTTCTTCACTAACTCTGTGGCTGGACTAAAACCAATCACTTTCAACATCCCAAACCAAATAAATACAACTGCTAATGAGAAACGCAAACCAAAAATTCCATACTGTCCTAACCAGGTCACAATGTGTTTATCAAGCTGATGATATTTTTTCCACAGTGCACGTAACATCCTCTCATCTCCACCTTCTTTTTCCTTCAACCTCTTTCCACTTTTTCTGCACCGGCTTCTTCACTTTCTTCTTCACAACAAGCTTCTTGGTAACTTTCATTCCTTTCTCCTCAGGCACATCCACCAGCAATTTCTCAATTTCTTCTTGATCAAACCCTACAATAAATTTTCCATCAATCTCAATCACCGGCACACCTACTTGTCCTGTTTTAGAAATCATTTCCTGCCGTGCTTTATTATCTTCTATTACATCTAACTCCACATATGAAATTTTCCTCTTTTTCAAAAACTCCTTTGCTTTCACACACCACGGACACGTCGGCGTGGTAAAAATTCTAATTGTAACCATAGTAAATCATTCCTTCTATCGAAAAAAGTAAGTCAACTATATATAGTTAACGCACTAAATATTTGAACATTTTAATGCGTTAAGTATAGGGAAGTTTGCAAAATCGGGATTTCCACCTATTTTAACAAATATTTTTTTGAAATCCCGATTATTCCACAGTTCTCTTAGAGAAGTTTACCCAGATGTTGCGCAAGTAACATAAGAAAGCAGTGCTTTCTGTAAAATATCAATTATGCAAACTTCTCTATAGAGGACTTTGATTAACCCCTCTTTTCGGGGTTCCTCAAAGGTTGCCAAAGCAACCTCGAAACCGCAGTGACAGAGTACTTCTTAGAGGGGTTTGAAGTAGATTTATAGGGTTAATCAAACCCCTCTATATCTGAAAGCACTAAGTATTCTTTCCGTAAGGAAAGTTCGGAATGAAATGACAGAATATTCGATTAATTAGTGCTTTCAGTATAATAGTTGCGTCATCTTTCGTCTTCTACCCCTTTTCACAACTTCCACAAGATTTAAAAATATCCTTCATTCAATACAACAGATGGACTTAAAACGCCAACGCCTCCTCATTCTCATCCTCATAACCCTCGGCTTTCTTATCTCCCTCCATCTCATCCAAAGTCATTCCTCTCCCGCCAAAGAAGGTGAAATTTGTGACATTAATGGCGTTCTTTCCTGCACACTTGTTAATACCAGCAAATACGCTGAAATCTTTCACGTACCCGTAGCGTTACTCGGCTCCATTTGGTTCATTATCGCCTTCCTTTTAGCCTGGAACATCCATCACAAAAAACATAACCAAACTATTTTATTTATCTGGACAATCATCGGTCTCATCTCCATTATTTACTTCATCGTCGCAGAAATCATTCTCCAAGCCATCTGCCTCTATTGCACTTCCGTTCATCTCATCATTCTCATTCTCTTCTTCATCCTGTTATTCATCTACAAAAATCAACCAGAAAAAATATCAAAAAAAGAACTCCTCAAACTCGCAACTCCCTGGCTCATCAGTATCATCATCATCACCTTAATCCCTTTCCTCTATCTCAACTTCAAACCAATCCCCTATTATAACGACTTTGCCCAATGCCTAACAGAAAAAGACGTCAAATTTTATGGTGCCTTCTGGTGCCCGCATTGCGCCAGACAAAAACAACTCTTCGGCGACGCTCTTGAAAAGATCAATTACATCGAATGCAGCCTGCCTGACCGCTCCGGCCAAACATCTATTTGTATCGGTAAAAACATCACCGGCTACCCCACCTGGGAATTTACCGATGGCACTCGCCTCAGCGGCGAACAAACACTTGAAAAACTAAGTCAAAAATCCGGCTGTGCGCTGCAACCAAAGAAATAAATTTTCTAGAAAGAGCTAAACAAATACAAATATGTTTAAAGCTCACTTTTTTATTTCTAATCTTCCGCTTGTTTCCATAAAAGATCAAAGTAGTGTTTATAACTTGTCGCTAAATGTTTGTCTTTTATAAGCGTTGCAATGGGTTTTTGCGTCCACACAATGATCGCAACTTTATTCCCATAAATAATCGTTTCGGTGATGGAATCAAATTTTTTGGGTAAAAAGCGAATGTGTGTTAAACCGCTTTTAATTTTATAACTCCACTCTCGTAAATCATCATTAAATATCATCTTAATTTTAATCTTTTCTTCTGCTCGTTTAAGATTGTAATTTTCCCAATATGTACTTCCCATAATACCAAGAGATGATTTTGGTGCGCCAAATACATAATACTCTTTTCCCTCTGTTAGTGTGTCTTTGAATAATACTTTTAATCCATTTATCCCCTGAAACATAGTCGCTTCTTGTGCTTCTTTTGCGTGAGAAGTTATTCTTTCTACTTCTTTCTTTATAATTTCAGCAGTTTCTTTTCTTTCATTGAGTTCCTGCTGTTCTTTCTCCAGCATTTGAGTAATCATCTCTGGTGGTGCGGGGCGAAAGCGTTTCTTTTTTCCCTCAATAATAAATGTAACCAATCCTCTATCAGCTAGCTTTTCAAGATTATCATACACAATGTTCCTATGAAATTCTGTTGCTTTAATCAATTGTCCAGCACTAGCAGTTCCTAATTGTAAGAGTGTTACGTATACTTTTGCTTCATTTTTATTTAGTCCCAGTTTCAGCAGGTTGGTTTCATCCATAGTGATATTGTCGTGAGATAAAGAAATCATTTATCATTTATAAATCTTATCATCATAACTTATGACAACATAAATTTAAGTACTTGATTATGGAACTACTTTAGAATGAAAAAATTAAAATGGGACAGAAACGATGTACATTGTTATAGTCAATATGATGATTCCGAACTACAAATAATTCACCCCCGTTTATTACAAATAATAGGGACCGTTTCAGGAAAAAAAATTGCAGATTATGGGTGTGGAGAAGGAAAATTTCTCACTGAACTTTATTCAAATGGAGCAGAGGCGTATGGGTATGACATTTCTGAAGCGATGATTACACAAGCCCACAATAGAATTGGAAATAAAGCAGAACTGAGCGTTATTGAAAGTGGTAAAATTCCTCTTCAAGATAGTACTCTAGATACAGTCGTAAGCAATCTTGTACTCATGATGTGCCCATCAAAAAAAGTAATCAAAGATATTTTTAGTGAAGTATACCGAGTTTTAGCCCCAGAGGGGAACTGGATATTTTGCATCACGCATCCCGCGTTTAGTGATAGGGAATTTACAACCTTTCGAAATATATTCAATGATAAAATGAATTACTTCCTAGAAGCACAGCCCTATCAATTTGTACTTAAGAAAAATGATGGTACAGAAATAACAAACGATTCATTTATGGACAACCATTATCCTCTGGCGATGTATCTCAATCTTTTATCTGAAACTGGTTTTAAATTAGAGAAAGTAGAAGAAGTCTTTGTTCAAGGTAACGCCGTTCCCCCTTATTTTATCACCAAAAGTTCAGCAGTCAAATAAGGAGCAGACAGATATAAATAAACCAAAGGTAACCTTTATTAATCTCAATATATTCATAGCACTAAAGAGGTTTTAAGATGGCACACACAAAAAATGATTCTTTCTTATTTTGGTTTGCCGTAGTTATAGGAAGTATTGGTTTTGTTTCTGTTATCATCTTAGCAGTTCATACTATAACAAAGATTTTAAACCCATGAAAAAAATCACCAACATCCGTCAGTTAGAACTTCTTGCCAACCAGATTCGTAAAGATATCATCACTTCGCTAGTCGAAGCCAAATCCGGCCACTCCGCAGGACCATTAGGCATGGCAGACATCTTCACTGCACTCTATTTCAACATCCTTAAACACAATCCTAAAAATCCGCAGTGGAAAGATCGCGACCTCGTCGTCCTCAGCAACGGTCACATCTGTCCCGTCTTATACGCCACTATGGCGAATGCCGGTTATTTCCCAAAATCAGAATTAAAAACACTACGAAAACTCGGCACTCGTCTCCAAGGCCACCCTCACCGAACGAGTCTGCCCGGCTTAGAAACAACCTCTGGTCCTCTCGGCTCCGGCCTATCTCAAGCCTCGGGCATGGCCTACGCACTGAAACTAGACAAATCCTCTCGTACCGTCTTCTGCCTCATGTCCGATGGCGAACACCAAGAAGGCAACACCTGGGAAGCTGTCCTCTTCGCTGCCAAATACAAATTAAATAACCTCATCGCCATCCTCGATCGCAATTTTATTCAAATCGATGGCAATACCGAAGATATTATGCCTCTCGAACCCTTAGCTCAAAAATACAACTCATTCAACTGGGATGTCATCACCATTCCCGGCAACGACATGAAAAAAATTGTGACAACGTTAAACGCAATCAAAAACAAAAAACGTACCAAGCCAACCATGATCATCGCCAATACAACACCTGGCAAGAGCGTCTCATTCATGGAACACGATTATACTTGGCATGGTAAACCCCCAACCAAAGAACAAGGCGATATCGCGCTCGCAGAATTATGTAAACAAGAAGCAAAATTAAGAGGACAAAAATGCAATTTGTGTCGTTTCCAACACGAACAATGCATCTGCATTCAAACACCGTAACATGACCTCAACCAACCTCACAAAATTAACTGGACTCAATAAATCCCTCAACTTAGACTTCAGCAAAGACAAAATCCCCACTCGTAACGGCTACGGTGACGGACTAATTGAACTTGGTAAAACCAACAAAAATATCATGGTGCTCTGTGCCGACTTAACCGAATCCACCCGTGTCGAAGCTTTTGCTAAAAAATACCCTCAGCAATTTATTGAAATAGGTGTTGCCGAACAAAACCTTGTCACCGTCGCCTCTGGATTAGCCGCCGCAGGAAAAATTCCTTTCGCCTCCTCCTACGCCTGTTTCTGTCCAGGCAGATGTTGGGAACAAATCAGGACAACCATCTGCTACAACGACCAAAACGTCAAAATCATCGGCGCACATGCCGGAATCTCCGTCGGTCCTGATGGTGCAACTCATCAGATGCTTGAAGACATTGCGCTCATGCGCTCACTTCCCAATATGATTGTCATCGTTCCCGCTGATTACGAACAAACCAAAAAAGCCACTATTGCGTTAGCCAAATATCGCGGTCCAGCCTACATGCGCTTTGCGAGAGAAAAAACTCCGCAACTCACCACTTCAAAAACTCCATTTCAAATCGGCAAAGCCCAAATCCTCAAACAAGGAACAGACCTCGCCATCATCGGCGCCGGCCCAATTATCGCCGAATGTCTTAACGCCGCAGCTATTCTTCAAACAAAACACATCAACGCCGCAATCATCAACTGCCATACCATTAAACCATTAGACACACAAACCATCCTCTCCATTGCCAAACAATGCAAACGTATCATCACCGTCGAAGAAGCCCAAATCACCGGCGGTTTGGGTGGCGCTATCAGCGAATTCCTCTCCGAAACCCACCCTACTCCAATCAAACGCATCGGCGTTCGTGACCATTACGGTGAATCCGGCACTCCCGATGAATTACTTCAAAAATTCGGCTTCAGCGCCGAACATATCGCACAAGAAGCCATAAAATTCATAAAAAATAAATAGTCTAACACCTACATTCCTTTTCAAACAACTAACCAACTAAATTGGAGGTGATGCAATGTCAGAATGTGCAGGCTGTGGTGAAGCCATGAACAAAGGCGACCCTTGTACTGGCTGTGAACAGTGTAAGATTTGTTGTGAATGTTAAATTTTTTTTTTTTCTTTTCCTTTTAATCTGCTTTATTTTTTAAAATATTGAGATGGTTCTTATCCTAAACTATTTTTCCCCAAAACTTTATCTATAAAACCATACAACCTGTTTCTCAGACCATTTGATCCTGACTTTCTCACCCCTTTCTCCCACTCTTCTCAAACTTCAACACCGAAGAAACCTCACTAATTCCTCGAGACTGCAATATCCCAAGCATTTCATTAAACACAAGCGCCGTTGCCTGCACATCTCCCATCGCTCGGTGCGCTCGCACATTTGTGATATTCAAATGCCCGCATAAATCTCCCAATCGTTTGCGTGGCAGCTCCGGAAACAACCTATTCGCCAACTTTCGCGTACACAACCGCTCATTCTCTAATTTATGCCCATGCAATCGCGCATTATGCTCTAAAAATCCGTAATCAAACGTCGCATTGTGAGCCACAAACACATCCTCACTCACAAAATCAATAAACGAAGGCATTACGCGAGAAATCGTCGGCGCATCTTTTACCATCGCATCCGAAATCCCTGTCAACTTTGTAATAAAATGCGGTATTCGCACCTGCGGATTCACCAAACTCTCAAACGACTCCACAATCCTGCCATTCCGAACACGAGCCGCCGCAATCTCCGTAATCTGATGATAATTCTTCGAAAGCCCTGTCGTCTCAATATCTACCACCGTGTACATAGAAAAAAAGAAAAAGAACTGCTTTATAACATTTTCTTTTGTGTAACCTATAGCTAATGTGTGAAATATTCGAATATTATAGTTAATTGCATTAATTATGGAATTTTTATTATGCAATTTACTATTCTAACAAATCTCACAAATGTTTAATACTTGCTGATAAGCAAGTCACGAGTGAAACGACTTGAATTAATGAGATTTGCTATTATTATACACATTTGCTTACATGAAATGAGAAAACAAGAAAATTGAAAACTATCAATTTTCTGTTCAGAAATACAATAGTTTTTGTATTTCTTGAACTATCTCATTTCAGTACCGAAAACAAATCGTTGTTTGTTTTCGTGTATTAGTAACTGTGAACAAATGTTCGAAAATAATTCACAGTTACTATAGATTATCCTACCTTTTGAGTGCATGTAACATCAAAACGGATGCTTTCCTCCGATACAATACGTACATAAATGCTGCGGGGGAATACCAGCCCGTTGAAACCCTTTCAACATTCCCTCAAGTGAAATATATCTCACTTGAATACCCACCTCACGCGATATTTCTTCTTGCGTTCTTCCTCGCGCAATAAAGTTTGTTTTATCTGCTGGCATATTCACCCCAAACATACATCCACGCGCAATCCCATCTGCTCCAATAATTCCAATCGGCGGCGTATAATTAATCACAAACGCCTCCGCCACCCCAACTTCAGTATATAACAATTGTTGCACTCGTTTAATCACTGTACCTCGTACTGTACTATCATCAATCACTGCCACTCGTTTCCCTTTTAATCTCTCGCGCATTCTCGGCAGTAAAAATAAATTCTCCTCAATTGCCACATCTCTCTTTTCTTGACTAGGCTCCATAAACGACCGCACTTCATCTAGTTTATAAAACACCGAAGTGACTATTTTTCCAATTTTTTCCGCAAACACATCCGCTGCCGCTTCCGGTGAATTAGGCACCCACGTTACCACATCAATACCCTCAGGACAACACTCCTCTGCCGCAATCTCTCCTAGAATCATCCGTAACTCGTTAATACTTACCCCATTCGTAATCGAATCCCGATGTCCTAAATAATTATGTTCAAAAAAACAATACGACAATGCCGGTTCTACCACCTGTCTTCGTTGCGCAACTCCTGTTGGCGTTAAATAATAAACGGATCCCGGCACTAAATTGCGTTTCAGCACCGCCCCATTTTTTCGCAGCGCAATATCCTCGGACGCAATCACCGCTTTTCCATCTTTTTCACCTAACACCCCAGGCTTTATCCCCGTCCTATCTCGAAGTACCATCACTCCTGCCCTCTCTTTTTGCGCGAGTGCAATCGTATACGAACCAGGAATATCATGTAGAAATTGAAATTCCCCATGCCGTGCAAAATAATGAAGTAACGCTTCTGTATCACACGCTGTTCGTAACAGACTTTTATCTATTGAACTAAAATACTTCTCCTCTACTTGACCATTATGAACTGCTGCAAAATCACAATCACGAATAATCACATGCGACCCATAATACTCCTCAATACCACCTATCGTTTGCGGATGCGCGCTTCTAAGTAAATCCATCTCACTTCCTTTAGTTTTATATCGTACATGGGCCATATACGTATGATAATTTGAGCTTGGAAATATATCCTCAAGACTGCTTAACGCCACTGCTTTTACCGGGCCAATCCATTTCATCACATCAATTCTTCTATCTCCAATCGCCGCAATCCCTGCCGCATCTCTCCCTCGATGCTGTAAATCCTGAATCATCGCATACGCATCATGCAAAGTATGTGCCACGACTAACCCACAATTATGTTCGAGAAATTCCCCCATCGATTCAGGATAAAAAAACGCTATAAATACATTACGGTACTCAAAAACAACTATTAGAAACCATTACATCCCTCACTCTAGCAACTCTTTTCCTAGCCCATCCTCTCTCTTATTTATAAACACCCTCTCTCCCCTACATTCCTCCAATCCAAACATTTATTAACAAAAATAAGATCCTTCTCAAATGGTCAAATTTCCACCTACTACCATCAATTTCAACGCACTCCCTTCCCATTACGCGCTAGAATTCGAACCTAACTTTTCTACATTCACCTTTCGCGGCAAAGCCACAATAACTCTCACTCTGCAAAAAGCCGTAAAACTCATTACGTTGCACACCAAAGAACTCACCATCAAAAACGTCCAATTGATTCACAATAAAATCGCCTACGAACCTCAAATCCACGTCAACGAACCAAAAGAAGAATTGCAGCTCACCTTGCCTAAAGCCCTCAAAGGCCCTGCGACATTAATTATCGATTACCACGGTACCCATAACGATCAAATGTACGGCTTTTACCGTAGCTCCTACACTCAAAACAACAAACAAGAATATATGCTCACCACTCAATTTGAAGCCGCGAATGCGAGAGCCGCTTTCCCTTGCTTTGATGAACCATTTTTCAAATCTACTTTTGACGTTTCAATCACCACTGAAAAACCTCTCACAGTTATTAGCAATATGCCCGTCAAAAAAGAAATTCAGCTCGGCCAAAACAAAAAGAAAGTTGTTTTTCAAACCTCTCCCAAGATGTCCACCTACCTCTTGTATCTTGGTATTGGCAACTTCCTCTTTAAAGCAACCAAATTAAACAACATTGACATCCGCGTCTATACTACTCCAGATAAAATAAAATACGCCGACCTCTCTTTACACTACACTAAAATCTTTCTCGACTACTTCCAAAAATATTTCCAAATTCGCTATCCTTTACCCAAATTAGATATGCTTGCCATTCCCGACTTCGCCTCTGGTGCCATGGAAAACTGGGGTGCTATTACTTTTCGTGAAATCGCGCTCTTAGGCGATGAAAACACCTCTGTTGTCGTCAAACAAAACATCGCCATCACCGTTGCTCACGAACTAGCTCACCAATGGTTCGGCAACTTAGTAACCATGCAATGGTGGGATGACTTGTGGTTAAATGAAAGCTTCGCCACGTTTATGAGCTATAAAGCCGTGCACGATTCCTTTCCTGAATGGGACTTACCACTACAATACTTTGAAGACACTATTTGTAATGCTCTCTCCGCCGACCAATTAATTTCCACGCATCCCATCAACGTCAAAGTAAATACGCCCGGCGAAGTCGATGAAATCTTTGATCACATCAGTTATGACAAAGGTGGCAGCGTCTTACATATGATAGAACATTTTGTCGGTAAGACCACATTTCAAGAGGGTTTAACAAAATATCTACAAAAATACTCCTACAAAAACGCCACTAAATTTGATTTATGGACAGAATTACAACACGTCTCCCAAAAAAAGAACCTCACTTCCATGGTCCACCGTTGGATTACCCTCCCTGGCTACCCTCTCATCACTGTTAAAAAAATAAAAGTCGGCTTCGAACTCACCCAGCAACGCTTCACGTTAAAACAAAAAACCTTCAACCAACAATGGCTTGTTCCAATTGTCTATCAAACCGCACAAAACACAACCAAAACCATTCTTCTCTCCGCAAAAACCCAAACAATCAAAGAATCCTCTGCCTGGATTAAACTCAATGCCAATCAAGACGGCTTCTACCGCGTCGCCTATGACGCTGCAACATTAAAACAACTTGGACTTGCCATCAAACAAAAAACTCTTTCAACACTTGACGCTGCAGGTGTAGAAAACGATCTCTTCGCTTTAACCATCCACGGAAAATACTCGTTAAATGACTATCTCCAATTTATTGAACAATATTGTCTAGCCCCCCAATATCCCCTCAACTCCAGTATCTCTGCTCATCTTGGCTCCTTATTTCGTTTAACCTACAACAAAAAAATAGCCTTTTCCCAAGTCCAGAAACTCTCAGTAACATTTCACAACAAACTCATTCAACAACTTGGCTGGGATCGTAAAAAAAACGAACCAAACACCCAAACCATGTTACGTTCTATGACTATTTTTTCTTTAGGTCTTACCAATCATAAACCAACTTTAGAAAAAGCATCCTCACTCTACCAACAACTCAAAACTAAAAATAATCTTGATCCTAATATTAAGAGCGTCACCTATAACTTGGCCGCCTGGCATGGCAAAGAAGACACATTTAATTATATCCTTGAAAAATATAAACAAGAACAACTTCCCGAAGAACAACGCCGTTTACTTCGTGCGTTATCAATGTTCCCCTCCATACCACTCCAACATCGTGCGTTAGACATCTCCCTCACCACAACCGTTCGCCTACAAGACTCTTACGTCATTCCTCTAAGCCTCTCCAGCAATCCCACTTGTACCTTCATCTGGACTTGGACCAAACAGAATTGGCCTCTCTTAATGAAAAAATACTCCTCCGGCACCCATATGCTCCCTCACTTTGTGCAGAATCTCGCCGGCACCGACAACAAAAAAGAACAACAAGAAATCAAAACCTTTTTTGCACAAAAACAACACCAGCGCGATGACATCAAGATGGCCATCACCCAGACCTTGGAACGTATTGATGTGATAATTCACTTTTTGGAAAAGAATGGGATAAAGTAGAATTTTATATTTTCTTTCTTTTCTCAGCTGATCTTTTCAAAATTTCCTTCTCTTCCACAACCTTCTTAAAACACCCTTCCAAAAACACCCGCAATGGAGCAAATCGACATCACCCTCATCGGCGGCGGCATTATCGGCCTCAC
>Ga0209515_10001368_pt1 | contig 41204 bp, 43 predicted proteins | sample Subgroupgradi54m_FD_187454 | JGI IMG/M metagenome (GOLD analysis project Ga0209515, IMG submission 187454) | Subsurface groundwater microbial communities from S. Glens Falls, New York, USA - GMW60B uncontaminated upgradient, 5.4 m (SPAdes)... ... | reverse complement strand
TTTAATGCGCTCTAACTCAACTAATCCAAGCTCTAATTCTTTGCCTAAACGCATAATCCCCACATAACGTTGCATGGTTTTTTGTAAATCTTCGTGCACCACAAACGGATTTAACCCGTCCTCCCGATTAAGAATATCGGTTGCCCGGCGGATAATGGCGGTAACATTCTCGGCATGAATGGGAAGACTTGTCTTAAAAGACCGCGCGTAATGAACCGCCCCTTCACCGGCAAGCTTTCCAAAAACTAATAAATCGGAAAGCGAATTCCCCCCCAAACGATTCGCTCCATGCATACCGCCGGAACATTCTCCGCAGGCAAACAGCCCGGGCACGCAGGTGGCCTGCGTATCACTGTCAACGCGCACCCCGCCCATAAAATAATGCAGCGTAGGCCCCACTTCCATGGGTTCTTTGGTGATATCAAGCTCGGCTAATTCTTTAAACTGATGATACATCGATGGCAGTTTCTTTTTGATGAAATCAGCCGGGCGCCTTGAGGCAATATCCAAAAACACCCCGCCATGCGGCGAGCCGCGGCCTTCCTCCACTTCCCTTTTTATCGATCGAGCCACCACATCACGCGTTAAAAGTTCGGGTGGGCGGCGCGCATTTTTGTCCCCGGACAGCCAGCGGATGGCTTCTTCTTCGCTGTCGGCTGTTTCGACGACAAATTTTTCAGGGATATACTTAAACATAAACCGTTCGCCTTTATTATTTAGGAGAATCCCGCCGTCGCCACGCACACCCTCGGTGACTAATGTTCCTTTGACCGAGGGCGGCCAGACCATGCCGGTCGGATGAAACTGCGTGAATTCCATATCGATTAATTCCGCCCCGGCGCGGTAGGCCATGGCGAGCCCGTCACCGGTGTATTCCCATGAATTGGAGGTGACCTGCCAGGCCTTTCCTCCGCCTCCGGTGGCCAAAATGACCGCTTTGGTTTTAAATAAAACAAACCGCCCGGTTTCACGCCAGTAAGCGACGACCCCGGCCGTTTTTCCTTGATCAAGCACTAAATCCAGCCCAGTGCATTCCATGTGGGTTGCGATCCCCTGATGAATGCAAAAATCCTGCAGGGTACGGATGATTTCCAGACCCGTGCGATCCCCGACGTGCGCTAAACGCGGATAGCGGTGGCCGCCGAAATTACGCTGGCTGATGAGCCCCTCAGGCGTGCGGTCAAACACCGCGCCCCATTCTTCCAGTTCCCTGACCCGATCCGGCGCCTGCTTCGCATGAAGCTCGGCCATGCGCCATTGGTTTAAAAATTTTCCGCCGCGCATCGTGTCGCGAAAATGGATTTTCCAATTATCACGTTTATCGACATTGCCGAGCGCCGCCGCCACCCCGCCTTCGGCCATAACGGTGTGGGCTTTTCCTAAAAGAGACTTTGAAATCATCCCCGTATTTAAACCGAGCCGCGCGCATTCAATGGCCGCGCGAATCCCCGCGCCTCCGGCGCCGACGACTAAAACATCATGCTCGATTGTTTGAATTTCGGTGATGTCCATTTTTAATGCCCCCAAGTATTAAAATCCCTCCAAATCCCCATCGAGACCAAACGAATATAAACGTCCGTGAAGCCGACCCAGATCATGCTCACCCACGCCCAGAACATATGATGCTCATTAAAAAGCGACACCTTTTTCCAAACCCTGTGGCCAAAATGTCCTTCGGCCTGCCCGCAGGAAAAACAATCCAACCGGCCGCCCACCAAATGCCGAAGCGCATGACAACCAAACGTGTAACACGACAATAACAGCACGTTAATAAACATCACAATGGAACCAGTGCCTATCCCCCACTCGCCATGCCTGTTTAACGACACAAACGCGTCATACCAGAGAATAAGGATATACCCGATGGCGATATATAACGTGTAGCGGTGCAGATTTTGAAATAAGAAGAGGCGCGTTTCGCCTTTATAATTTTTCTGCGGCAAGGCCGTCACAGCGCAGGCGGGCGGCGTGGCAAAATACGCACGATAATAAAATTTACGGTAATAGTAACAGGTCAAACGAAAAGATAACGGGCCTAATAAAACCAGTATGGCCGGCGAGGCCGGCAAAAAGGCGGGCCACCAATCGGGCCAGAGCCCGAACCAGGCGTGGGCAACAGGTGCTGCCCCGGGAACCTCTGGCTTAACAAATAAAACCGGTGAATAAAGCGGCGACAGGTAGGAACCATGATAATAGTGCTTAGCCTGAAACATAGCCCAGGTTGTGTAAACAACAAAACAAAGAAAACCTGACCCGCTGGCCAGGGGTTCCAGCCACCACCGATCGGTGCGCCGGGTCGAAACGAATGAAACGGAATGTCCGCCTTGTTGTTTAATAACTTGTGGCATATCTTTTTTTGTGAAATTGTCGTGATTATAACACAGATGATTTTCTTTGGGAATGAAGAATCGAGATAATTTGGGTGAATGGGTCTATAGGTCACTTTCTTCTTAACTTTTCTTATAAAGCCCTATTAGCTCGGCCTTCTCCAGGATGTGTCCCTGCATGGACTTTTCAACGGCCTGCTTGCTACTCCCTTCCTTAATATTAAGCGCTGCGTCAAGGGCGTAGATCTTAAAAAAGTAACGGTGCGTGCCGCTGGGTGGACACGGCCCTCCCCAGTCATTGCGGCCGAAATCATTATACCCTTGAGTTCCCGGGATGCTGTCTTCCTTTATTTCGGCCGTTGTTGATGGAATATCGAACACCACCCAGTGCACCCACGTCTTGCCCGGCGCGTCGGGATCATCGACAATCAGCGCGAGACTTTTTGCCTCCACAGGGACATCAGAAATAATCAGCGTCGGACTGATATCCTCGCCTTCACAGGTGAATTTTGAAGGAATCCTTTGGTTATGTTTAAAAGCTGGACTGGAAATTTTCATGTTCGCTCCTTTCGTCGGCGGCGTTTGGCCAAAACTGTCTGCAGAATAAAAAAAGCCGATGGTTAAACATAACAAAAAAATAAGTAGTCGAGTCTTGTTTCTCATCGTAACCTCTCAATACAGTGTTCCCTGCCTGTGGGGAGGCCTGCCTGCCGGTAGGTAGGGTTAAGGGAGGGGGGATTTCAAACAATTTTCAACTTTACCCAAAAAAGAATCAATATCCTCTTGCACCGACAAAATAACCTGCCCGCCGCGTTCTTCCCCACTTGGCAGGCGGGCGCGGGATGAATTCAGATGGACTGGACTCCCATTCACGACCACAATCTTTCCAGAAACCGCGTCCGGAATCGATGCTGCCGGATAAACAACACAGGAGGTTCCGATCACCAAAAAAAGATCAACCTCTTGGGCTAATTGATACGCCTCATCCAGACACTTCACATTTTCCCCGAAAAAAACAATGTCGGGCTTAATGACGCCTTGGCAGGAACACTTCGGGACATCCTCGGATAAAATTTTTGAACGCAACTGTTCAAATGAAAATTCTTGTCCGCAATCCCAACAAAAACTTTTCAAAAAACTCCCGTGCAGCTCCAAAACATTTTTGGAACCGGCGCTCTGGTGAAGATCGTCGATGTTTTGAGTGATCACCCCTTTCATCTTTCCTTGGGTTTCAAGATTCGCCAGAAATCGATGCGCCGTGGTGGGTTTAATTTTTTCTTCAAGCCCAATAAAATCGCGGGCGAAATCAAAAAACGGTTTGGGGTCGCGTAAGAAATAATCAATGTCGAAAACTTTTTCGGGGTCGTAGCGACGGGTCACGTACAAGCCCTGAGGCCCACGAAAATCCGGGATTCCGGCGGCGGTTGAAATTCCGGCGCCGGTTAAGACGGCGATTGAGCGCGCTTCCTTAATAAGTTGAGCGCATTGTTTGGCTTCAACGCATAGATTTGTTTGATTCCCGCGTATTTTAATTCGAACAGAATCAAACAAATCTGTGGGGGCAGCCGTATTATAGTTTCTGACTTTGATTATTTTCATAAATCTTGATCAATTCTTCTTTTCGTTCTCGAGTATATTTTTTAATGCGCTTTTCAGCAATTAATGCGCTTTTATAATAGCGGTACTCTTTCACGAAAACCAATTTTAGTGGATCCTTTCCTTTGAGGTATCCTGCACCCACTCCATTCATATGAGCTTCAAACCGTTTTGTGACATCCTTGGTCGACCCGGTATAGTAGTCTCCATTCTTGTCTTCAATTATATAAACGTAAAACTTATTATGCCGATTCATCATTTGCCCCAATCAAATCTGTGGGCCCATAGGTTCTTAAACCTAAGCATGAGCCCTGATCCATACTCAGCCTGCATCTCCCCATCCTGTTCTTCCTCAACAAGCCGCCCCGTCTCCCACCCAAATTGCACCTGCGCATTCCGGGCCTTGATGTAAAGACGGGAAATGTCATCGATAAGTTTATGAAAGCGGTTTATGGCGGGGGTGGGGGGCATTTAAACACTCAACACTTTTATTTTAACCGCTTGTGCGGCTTTGAGCTGCCGGGTGTCCGCAGAAACAAATAATTCAATCTTTGTTTCCATAGCGCTGGCCAAATGAATAGCGTCCAAAGTCCTTAAAGAATAATTTTCAATGAAAGAAAGAGTTCGTTTGATGACCTGCGGAGTCAAATCACACACGTTAAAATCCTGAAAATCAAGAATCAACTGATTTTTCCGTTCGTTAAATTGCTCTAAAGTCATCTTTTTTTCGGTCTTATTCCTTGTCATAGCCGAGATAACTTCAGGTAAGGCGATCAAACTGACAAAAATTTCATCCGCCTGTATGAATAACTCATTAACTTGTTGCGTGCCTGATTCTTGAATATATCTCTTAGCCAAAGCTGAAGAGTCTAAAAAAATTCTCATCAATTTTTACGTCTTTCTTCCAGAATAGTTTTGCTTAAAGATACGCCGGGAATGATCAAGGGCTGGACGGCTCTTTTCCAGGCCGGTTGTTTTTTGGCAGGAGAAATAACCTGGGCGATGATCTTTCCATGTCTTTTGATGCTCACCACCTCTCCTTTTTCTACGGCATCTAAATACTCTTTAGCATTTTGCCTGAACTGTGTGAAATTAATGGTCACCATAATCCCTCCTCCGATGTTTCCTAAATGTTTATTCTGTACACAAAATATGTACATTTAAAGTGTACATCTTATCCCCTGGCTGTCAAGAATATTTTCCTCCCCTTCCCGGCCCTGATATAAAGACGGGAAATGTCGTCGATGAGTTTATGGAATCGGTTTAGGGCGGGGATGGGTGGCATTTTGGGTTCTTTGGATTCGGATGAAGATGTCCTGTTCCTTTTATCCTCCACTTCTGGAGAATTGACACTTAAGTTATTAAATCTTAGAAGGGCTTTTCCACCCACATCCTTGTTTTTGTATAAATAATTCACATATACTATACAGAGCGATATTTATATCTTGCATTGTTTTTCCGAATGACGAGAAAAAACTTTCAATATTAATTTCTAATTTTTTTGCAATATACCCTTCAACAGCTTTGTCAGCAAAATAAAATCTTGCCTCTGACAAACTATCACCACGAGATATGCAAGCATTTTCCGTTTTGGTTCCCTCTTTGAAAAATCCTTTTTTATAACCTTCAAATAATTCCTTTGGATCATAATGAAAAACTAATTTATTTCTTATCATGTAAAGCGGATTGGATCTCCTAGGAGATGCGTCATTAGTCAAAGCGGCCTCAATAAGCTCAGCCCAGGATTTACGTGCTTTAGAGTTGAGGCATCTAATTATTTCTTTTAAAAACGGATCTTCTAATATCAGTTTATTTTCTTTAATTAAATTAAATAATTCATGAACAAAACCAATATGAAGACGAATAATATAAAGTTTAATACCAGAATATTCTCCCCATTCAGCATTCCTCTTTACAGTACCTTGGGGTTTAGATTTCTCTAACATCTGAAAAATTGTATTGTAAAAACGAAAATCATTGAATGCCAATGCTAGCGTTAGAATAAAATTACAAAGATTTGAATTTGCATTGGCTCCCTCTATAAAAGCTTTGGGATCAAATTCGATATGTGGGGAAAGCTTTGAAGAATAGTCTGAAAACTTATGCATTGTAAGTAATCTTCTGCTATTAGTTAAAATTTCCCCGGAATAATCTTCTTGATCTTTTCCACCACCTGCGAATCCAAAGGATCAATTTTGGAATCGAACCTGGCCACCACGTGGCCTTCGGGATCAACGAGGAATTTGTTGAAGTTCCAGGTGATGGGGCCGTTGAAGCCGGATTGGGTTGTCAGATACTGATACAACGGCGCGATGTCATCGCCTTTGACACTGACCTTGGAAAAAACCGGGAACGTCACATGATATTTAAGCTCACAAAAATTTTTGATCTCCTCATTAGTCCCGGGCTCCTGATTTTTAAAATTATTTTCCGGAAAAGCCAGCACCACGAACCCCTGGTCTTTGTACTCTTTGTACAACGCCTCGAGAGATCGGTACTGCGGGGTGTACCCGCAAAGGGACGCGGTATTGACGAGCAAAACTGCCTTACCTTTAAAATCAGCCAGACTCTGATCCTTCCCGTCAATTGTCTTGATCGTAAAATTATAAATATTTTGAACAGGCACTTGTGCCTGAACATTCTGACTTGCCCAAAAAGTACAACATAAAATTAGAAATAAATTAAACACCCATTTCATACGAAACCTCCGATATATTATAGAAGTTATCCCAAAATTGCTACAAATCTGTCATTCCCGAATGCTTTAGTCGGGAATCCAGACGAGGATATAATTAGACCCCCGACAAAAACATTCGGGGGTGACAATTGTGCAGGCTTTTTATATCGTCGTTATCTGGAGGACTACTGACTTCTCTTCTTATCGTTGACCACTCCTTTAGGAGATTTGCTGACGGCTTCGATGCCGTTATTAACGCAAAAAGCGGAGGTGGTTTTAACGCCGCAACAAGTCAATTCAATCAACTGACATTTTGCTCCCGGCCCCAGAAGTTTTTCGCAATCGTACTGTTTATCTGAATATGTTGAGCACGTCGTCGGAACGGTTTTTTCATTCAAGCTGACGCCATCCGGTGGCCAGCATTCATCAACAGCCCGTCCCACAATCGCTCCGCCGCAGCCCGGTTGTTCGTATCGACAGGCACATCCCGGGTTAAGCGGGTCATCGCCGGCATCAAGCTGTTCTTTCCAATGCGCCGGCCTTCCTCCCTTGTCCTCCATAGCAACACTCATCCCTGAGGCTTTCGCCTCCTGTAAACGTCCCGCATCCACCAAATTTTTTGGGGTTCTTGAATTTAACGCAGCACAGCCAATACTTCCTATCAAAAAAATCATCAACCCCGCGATTTTAAAAAACTGGTTATGTTTCTCGACGGTTAAACTTTTTTTACTTAGCATCGCTTGAGCCTCCTTTTTTATAACGGTTAAACCAACTTTATTGAAACTCCTACCCTTCTTCATCATATTTCCTCTTAAGCGTTTCGATAACGCCGGAATCCGCCAGCGTCGTAATATCCCCCAGGGCGCGGCCTTCGGCTACGTCGCGCAGCAGCCTTCGCATGATCTTGCCGCTTCTGGTCTTCGGCAAATCTCCAGTGAAAATAATTTTCTGCGGACGGGCGATGGCTCCGATCTTCGTTACAACATGCTGTTTTAAAATTCCTTCCATTTCTTGTCCGGGCTGCTTTCCGTCTTTTAATGTTACAAAGGCCGCAATCGCCTGACCTTTGATTTCATCCGCAATCCCGACGACCGCAGCCTCGGCGACCGAAGGATGATCGACCAAAGCGCTTTCAACTTCCATCGTTCCAATGCGATGGCCTGCCACGTTCATCACATCATCGACCCGTCCTAATAACCAGAAATAACCATCCTTGTCGCGCTTGGCGCCGTCGCCGGTAAAATAAATCCCGTTTTTCCATTTGCTAAAATAGGTTTGTTGAAAACGTTCGGGGTCGCCGTAAATCCCGCGCGCCATCGACGGCCACGGACTCATCAACGCAAGATACCCGCCGCCTTCTTTGATCTCTTCGCCTTTTTCATTGAGAATCGCGGCTTCAATCCCTGGCAAAGGTTTGGTGGCTGAACCGGGTTTCAAAGTGGTTAATCCCGCTAAGGGCGAAATCAAAATGCTTCCGGTTTCGGTCTGCCACCAGGTATCAACGACGGGACAGCGATTCCCCCCGATATATTTGTGGTACCAAATCCAGGCTTCGGGATTGATGGGTTCACCCACACTTCCTAAAAGACGTAAAGTAGATAGATCGCAACCTTGCGGCCATTCGGTTCCCCATTTCATAAACGCCCGGATCGCCGTCGGGGCTGTATAAAAAATCGTCACGCCGTATTTTTCAATGATCTTCCAGAAACGATTCCGCGCCGGCCAGTCGGGAGAACCTTCATACATCACCTGCGTCGCGGCGTTCGCCAGCGGGCCGTACACAATGTAACTGTGTCCTGTTACCCAACCCACATCCGCCGTGCACCAAAAAACATCCTCGGGCTTCAAATCAAAAACCCACTGCGTCGTCATGGCGACACCCGTGAGATACCCGCCGGTTGTGTGAATGATACCTTTGGGTTTACCGGTTGTGCCGGAGGTGTAAAGAATGTAAAGCATGTCTTCAGAATCCATCGCCTCGGGCTCGCAAAAACTTTTGGCCTCTTTCACACAATCGTGATACCAGTGGTCGCGGCCTTCGGTCATTTTAACCTCGCTGCCAACGCGCTTAACCACAATCACATTTTTGATCGAAGGGCACTCTGAAACCGCTGTATCCGCGGCCTCTTTCAAACGAATGACTGTTCCCCGACGGTATCCGCCATCAGCCGTAATCAAAAGTTTTGCCTCGGCATCGTTGATGCGATCCTTCAAGGCTTCGGGACTAAAACCGCCGAACACAACCGTATGAACAGCGCCGATCCGGGCGCACGCCAACATCGCCACAACCGCCTCGGGAATCATCGGCATGTAAATGGCGACGCGGTCGCCTTTTTTCACGCCCAACAATTTTATGGCATTCGCCAATTTGTTCACTTCCCTATAAAGATCCCAATAAGTGAGCGTGCGCTGATCATTGTTCTCGCCTTCCCAAATCAACGCGGCCTTATTTCGGAGCCGGGTTTTCACGTGCCGGTCGAGACAGTTGTAACTGGCGTTGATTTTCCCACCGAGAAACCATTTGGCGAAAGGCGGTTTCCACTCGAGGACTTTATTCCATTTCACAAACCAATCGAGTTTCTCGGCGCACTCGGCCCAAAATGCCTCGCGGTTTTTATTCGCTTTCTCATAAATCAAAGGATCATTGATCAGTGCCTTTTGTTTGAATTGATCCGAGGGATGAAAGAGGCGATGTTCTTCTAATAAAGCATCAACCTCAACTTCTTCATTCTTTTCTTGGGCTTGGGGCATTAGTTCTCCTTTTTGTTTGGCGCACTAGGGATTCCCTCCCCCTCCCACAAGGGGAGGGGAATCAATAGTCATAAAATTTTTGACAGTATCGTTTACTTCATCAACTTCAAAATCTCTTTAAACCGCCGATCTTCGCTAGTTTTTAGAAGCTCACAAAGAATCATCTCAACACACGTCATCTGAGCACCGAGCTGTTTCATGCGTTCAAGCGCAACCTGTGTATTTTCCGATGAGCGCGCAGAAACCGCGTCGCACACAATCTGCAGCTGGTAACCTTCAGAAATCAAATCCGCTGCCGTCTGATAAACGCAGACGTGTGTTTCGATGCCGGTCACAACAATTTGTTTACGATCCAAGGCCGAAAGCGCCTCCATAAAACGTTTATTCGGAACGCAGCTAAAACTCACCTTCTCGATGGGGTGCTGGTCTTTTAAGAGTTGGGCGATTTCGGGGATTGTGTTGCCGATTTTCTCCGGAACCTGTTCGGTCCATAAAATCGGAATTCCTAAAATCTGCGCGCCTTTGATCATGCCCTGGATATTTTTAAAAAGATTTTCTTTCTCGTGTACGAGAGAAGCCAGTTTTCCCTGGACATCGATGACGAGCAACACGCTTTGGTCGCGGTTAAACATTTTTCCTCCTGTTTAAACAAATTCACGCTTTGCCTTTTTCTTTATACTGCTTGATCAGCTCCGCCAGTTTATTCATGGCCTCGGGATTGGAAATGACTGATCGCGGGTTTTCAACCGGATGACTTTCCCAAAACGGCTGCAGTGCCGCCTCAATCTCCGAGAGCAAAATTTCTTCCTCGGGTTTTTCTAAAAAACCTTTGAGTGTTTCAATCAATTTGGTTTTTGGAATGAAATCTTGGTGATTGGTTTGAATATTTTCCATGTTTAATTCATTTGAACAACCTGCCGCTTCGCGCCCCAGTGGCCGGGCGCTTTATCAAAAACTCCAGGGCAGACCGTGCCGCAATATTCGCATTCATTCTTATTTTTCAAATGATATCGCCCAAGTTCGTACCAGTCGCGCTCAATCAAAAGTTTTCTGCAATTGGGACAATAGGTACTGGAACCCTTCGGGTCGTGCACGTTTCCAGTATAAACATAATGCAGACCTTTGGAAAGCGCGATCTCGCGGGCGCGGGTTAATGTTTGCGCAGGAGTATGGGGCTTGTCCATCATTCGAAAATCCGGGTGAAACGCGGTGAAATGCAACGGCACATCCGGCCCTAAATTTTTCATGATCCATTCGCTCATGGCATGAATTTCCTGATCGCTGTCATTCTCGTCAGGAATAAGTAAGTTGGTGATTTCAAACCAGACCTTGGTTTCTTTTTTTAAATAAATTAACGTATCTAAAACCGGCTGGAGCGCTCCGAGAGTTACTTTTTTATAAAAATCTTCCGTAAAGGCTTTTAAATCCACGTTGGCGGCGTCCATGTGCTGGTAAAATTCCGGACGGGCTTCGTCGGTGATATAACCGGCGGTTTTGGCGACCGGATGAATTCCCAGTTCCCGGCAGGCATCGGCGACATCCATCGCGTATTCCGCAAAGATCACCGGATCATTATAAGTGAAGGCGACGCTGGGACAACCCAGTTCTTTTGCCCGACGGGCAATGGCTTTGGGTGTTGCTTGATCCGTCAGACGATCAAATTCTCTGGACTTACTGATGTCCCAATTCTGACAAAACTTGCAGCCGAGATTACATCCGGCGGTTCCAAAGGAAAGGATGCTTGTTCCGGGAAGAAAATGATTGAGCGGTTTTTTTTCGACGGGGTCAATGCAAAAGCCGCTGCTGCGGCCATACGTCGTTAAAATCATTTGCCCGCCGATATTTTGACGGACAAAACAAAATCCGCGCTGTCCCTCGGCGAGCGAGCAGTGGCGCGGACACAAAACACACAAAATACGACTTCCCTCTTGTTTTTTCCAAAAACGGCCGACATAATCCGTCTGATTTTTGGGCGTCATGGGGTTAGTTTAGTACGCTCACAATCTTTTCGCAAGATTTTCCTGTTGACTTTAAAACGACCTCAAGTAAGATATTTCCATGAAGAAACCATTCGAACCAAATCTGCGCACACCTCCGGAACAACTCTGCAGGGAAGAATTAAATAAACTCCAATCCAAGGGCATGCGCGGGCATCTCGCCGAAGATTTCCGTAAATACACCGCTGATTTTTTGCTTGACGAATCCGAACAGTTCGCCAAAAGCTACGGCATTTATTTGGAATTCAACCGGGCCAAAACCGGGGAAGAAAAGGAATGGATCTACATGATCCGTATCAGCGTTCCCGGCGGCGGGCCCATCAACCGCAAACAATGGCTGATCTTAGATGAACTTGCCGACAAACACACCCAAGACCCAAATGGACATCCTTCCATTCGTCTCACTAACCGTCAGAACATCCAATTTCACTGGGTCAAAAAACCCGGCGTCCTTGAGATCGTCAAAACCCTGGCTGAAGCCGGGCTGAACAGTTTAAACGGTTGCGGCGACAACACCCGCAACGTCATGGGCTGCCCGCTTTCTTCTTTCTCAAATATTTTCAATGCCAATCAATGGGCTCAAAAAGCCGGACGATATTTTCAGCTTCCCCTAGATCCTTTCATAGAAATTTTCGCGATCGATCCGAACTACCTCCGACGACCGGAAGAATCGTTCCCCTACGGGCCGCAGCTATTGAATCGAAAATTTAAAATTGCCTTCACCTCGGTTCACCAAGACCCTGTGACAAAAAAATTCATTGCGGACAATTGCGTTGAGGCCTTAGCCAACGATGTGGGCGTCATGCCCATTATTGAAAACGGGAAAGTCACAAAATTTCAAATTTATATCGGCGGCGGACAGGGAGAACGTAACGGCAAACCAACGCTGGCAACGCTCGGACTGCCTTTGTGCCGCGTGAATGAAGAGCAACTCATGCCGGTTTTGGATGCGGTTGTGAAAGTCCACATGGATTGGGGCGACCGTCAAAACCGTCACTGGGCGCGCTTGAAATACGTCGTCAAGAAAATGGGCATTGACTGGTACCGGGAACAGGTCAGCATGGTTCTGGGATTTCCTCTCGAACGTCAAGATTCCACCCTCGATGTCGGCGCCCGGCATCTTCACTTTGGATGGTACACGCAGCCTTTGAATGGATTATTGACTTACGGGGCTTTCATTGAAAACGGCCGGCTGATTGATTCCAGTCCCAATGGAAAATTAAAAACCATGGTCAAGGAAACGGTCAAAAAATATCCGGTCGAATTGATGATCACGCCGAACCAGGACATTCTCTTCACAAATATTCCGGTTGCGGTAAAAAATGAATTTGAAAGTTTCTTAAAAAGTTTTGGCTACGGAGAGCGGAACGGAAAACCGTACTCGAAACTGCGCCTGCTTTCCGGCGCCTGTGTGGGACGCGACACCTGCCGGCTCACTTACACCGACTCGGAAAAATTTGAACCGTTTCTGATTGATGATCTTGAAAAAATGGGCTGGGGTGATTTGGCTGAATCGATTGGAATTACAGGCTGCGAGCGTCAATGCTTTCGGCCCGCAACGAAATCAATTGGGTTGGTCGGCTCAGGCTTGAACCGTTATCAGTTGAAATTGATGGGGTCCGAAGATGCGCGGTTTCAAGGAAAAGCTTTGATCTCCGGCGATGGGGAGAAAATGTATTTACGCTCGATCCCTCGTGAAAAAGTGGCCACGGTGATTGATACGCTTTTCAAATTTTATAAAACCAATATGAAAACGAATGAAGATTTAGGGACCTACCACCGCCGGATCGGCGCGGATGCCATTATCCAGTACCTCAAAGAAAATCCCGCGACCAGCGAGTTAATGAAAACCACTGCGCCTACGGATTATGTGATGGCTTAAAAAACAGGGCGCCCGGCATCGATGAATCATCTCCGGGCGGCCCCGCGCTATTTTGAAAAAATCTTCCAATTATCCCAAAATCTGTAACATCTCCTCAATCTTCACAAACTTCTCCCTCGGCTTTCCCAAAGCTTTTCCTCGAGCGATTTCGGCGGCGTCGATTTTTTTCCAGTCGGCAAAACTGACGACTTTTATATTTTTACTCTTTAAAAAATTCAAAACCGCCTGCGTGTCGGGCTGAGGGCAGGCAGACAACACTGGCGTGTCGGAGAACAAATTTTTAACCGTTTCTTCACTGTCCGCTTTATTGGTGCCGATGACGCCCGAGGGCCCGCGTTTGATCCAGCCAGCGGCATAAAGTCCGGGGACGACTTTTCCCTGATCCGTAATTCTTCCTTGAATATTGGGAAAAATTCCTTTCTTCTCATCAAAGGGAACGCCCGGAATCGCCACTCCTCGGTAACCGACACTTCGAAAAAATATTCCGCACGGAATTTCTTCACTGACGCCTGTCCCAAGCGCCTGCTGCGCGCCGGCGGGACCGGTTAATTTATTTTTTTCTAAAACAACTCTCTCCAGACGAGCACTTCCCTTCAACTCTTTGGGCCCTTTGAAAAAATGAACAATAAACTTTTTATTTTTATTGGATGCTGACCGTTTCGCGTATTCTTTGAGGATCTCCAAATTTTTTTTACGGATGGGAAGGCTTTGATCCTCTAATTCTTTTTGACTCTCAGGATTGAGTTCTAAATCTTTGGGATCGACGATCGGATCGCAGTCTTGAAGTTCTCCCATCTCTTTCATCTCCGCCGGGGTAAAAGCCGCCTGCAGGGGACCTCGCCGACCGATCAAATGCACTGTTTTGATTTTACTTTTGGCAAGCGCCTCCAGCGCGTAAGCGGTCATATCTGTGATTTTCAACTCATCGGGAGTTTTACAAAGAATCCGTGCAACGTCCATGGCCACGTTCCCCTGTCCCACGACAACCGCCGTCTCATGCGAAAGATCGAATTGATGATCGCGGTATTCGGGATGACCGCTGTACCAGGCCACAAATTCCGTTGCTGTATAACTTCCCTTAAGGTCTTCGCCTGGAATTCCAAGCCGGCGATCCGTCTGCGCCCCGCACGCGAAGATGATCGCATCGTAAAACCGTCGAAGTTCTTCGACCGAAATATCTTTTCCAACGGTCACGTTTCCAAAAAAAGAAAACTCCTCATGCAAGGCGATCTTTTCATAAATCTTAATGACATTTTTGATCTTCAAATGATCCGGCGCAACGCCGTAACGAACCAAACCAAAGGGTGCCGGCAGATGATCGAAGACATCCACCTTGACCTTCATTTGAGCGGTTAATAAAGCTTCGGCACCGTAAAACCCGGCCGGCCCGCTGCCGACGATCGCAACGCGTAACGGTCTTTGTAAGCTACCTAAATTTTCCATGATGTTTATTCCTTAAACGCGGGCGGGTCTTGAATTTTCGCAGTAAAACGATCAGAATTCAAGACCCGCCCCCGGCGTTTCAATTTTTTATATTTTAATGCAGTTCCTTCGCCAATTTATCAAACTCCTCCACCGGAATCGCGGTTTCGGTGGTGAAGGCGATTCCCGTCAATTTTGACAGCGCGATTGAAACCATCGTCGCCTGCGCCGGCCCGGGGAGATTAACGATAAAAACCAAGTCGTTGTTTCCCAAAAGCGCGTATACCGACTTGACCCGCCCTCCGAATTTCTGAATGGCATTGATCGCCTTGCGGGTTCTCTCCGGACTGATCTTTTTCAAAGCCTCGGTTGAATATTTTCCGAACATAAAAAATGTGATCATGAATCGCCTCCTTTTGATTTATGTTAATAAGCATTTCTTTCTCGAATATCCTCAGCTTCTCTATGTCCCCTTTTAAGTTTCTTTGACAATCTCTCATCGGAATAAATCTCGGCCATTTCGGAATCGGTATCTCGCCCGGAGTCTTTCGTCAATTTTGAAAGTTGCTTAATGACTTTGTCATTTATAGAGGAAGAGGCTACTCGCCACTCCCAATTCCCCCGCGCAGTGCCGGGGATGTTCATGCGGGCTTCTTGTCCTAATCCCAAAATGTCCTGCATCGGAATAATGACCGTGTTTGCCCTCGATTCCATCGCCATGGAAACAAACAACTGCGAGATATTATCCGCATCGGAGTTTTCAAAAGCATTTAAAAGATTCTTTTTTTCCTCCTCGCTCATATCGTGTTCGAACCAACCGCGCACCGTATTATTGTCATGCGTTCCGGTATAAACCACACAGTTTTTAATATGGTTCTGCGGCATGTAGGGATTGGAGGAGGGATCACCGCCAAAGGCAAAGAGCAAGACCTTCATCCCCGGAAAACCAAAACGATTCATCGCCGCGGTGACATCAGGCGTGATCATGCCTAAATCTTCAGCGATCAAAGGCAGCGTAGGAAATTTTTCCAGCATGGTCGTGAAAAAATTTTCATAAGGAACATCCTGCCAGCGCCCATGGACCGCAGTTTCCTCCTCGAGGGGAATTTCCCAGCAGGCAATCAATCCCCGGAAATGATCGATCCGGGCGTAATCAAATAAATTAAGGTTGTGTCGAATACGGTTGGCCCACCAACGGTAATTGATTTCTTTGAGCCGCTGCCAATCATACACCGGATTGCCCCAGCGCTGTCCGGTCTTGCTGAAATAATCCGGCGGCACCCCGGCCACACAAATCGGGTTTAAATCACTATCCAGTTTAAAAAGCTGCGGATTCGTCCAGACATCAGCCCCGTCATAATTCACGTAAATAGGAATATCTCCAATTAAGTGGATTCCTTTTTTTTGGGCATAAGATTTTAAAGCCGACCATTGTTTGAAAAAAACATATTGAAAAAATTTGACTCGAGAGACCTTTTCCGAAAATTTTTCTTTGGCCTTGGAAAGCGCCGTAGGTTTCCGGAGACAGAACTCCTTGGGCCACGCCGACCACACCTTTCCTTGAAAATGTTCTTTTAACACAACAAAGAGCGTGTAATCCTCAAGCCAAAGTTGATTCTCCAAACAAAAACGCGCGAATTCTTCCATGGCATTGGAATTCCCTTTCCTATCACCCCCGAATGTTTTAGTCGGGGGGCCAGCAACATCCTCATCTGGATTCCCGACAGAAGCATTCGGGAATGACAGACTTTCTGATGTTCTGGGATGACTTCTAAATTTTTTGAAATGTTCAAAGGCGAGATCCAATAAATGAAATTTATAAATTCCTGCGGCGTTGTAATTGGTTTTATCCGATGAGAATTTCGGGACTGGTTTCAAATCGCTTTCTTTCAGCCAACCATCTTTGATCAAAAGCTCGGGACTGATCAAGAGGGTGTTGGCCCCAAAGGCTGAGACGCTGGAGTAGGGAGAATTTCCAAATGCGGGATCAATCTGGGTTAAAGGAAGAATTTGCCAGTAGCGTTGATGAGCCTCGGCTAAAAAATCAACGAATCGATATGCCCCGGGGCCGAGATCCCCGATTCCAAAAGCCGAGGGCAAGGACGTGACGTGCAAAAGTATTCCACTGGCGCGTTTGTTAAGGATTCTATGAAGCATGTATTTCCTTTTCCAGCCGTCTTTTAAAATCGTCAAAATATCTTATCCACTCTCGGCCGTCGGGATCTGCTGCATCGGCCTTCTTTTTCATCGAAGGAGTGATTTTCTTCTCTATAAAAAAACACAAGTTCATCGGCCTCCACACATCCAAAGTCACCGGCAGTTTCTTGAAAATCCGTAAGGTCGTACTGATGGTTTTTAACTGCGCAAGATCCTCTGGCCGGCGGGAAAAATCCTGGGCTAAACGATTTAACTTCTGGCTGGCGAGGTAACTTAAAGTCCCTTTATCTATTTCCAAAGACCAGTGTTTAAGTTCTTTAATGAGTTTTTGTAGACGATCGAGATCCACAGGTTCGCTTGCCAGCGCCTTTTGCAGATCACGGTTTAAAATAAACTCGACGGTGGCGGCTAACGTTTTCGGCAAAGAAATCCTTTTATCTTTTTTCACATGAATCAAACGATAAGGATGCGGATACATCCGGCGAAACAGCCGCTCGGTCCCTTGAAGGGTTGAGTCCAAAACGCGGTTCAAGATATTTTCTTGTTCCCCTCGAAAAACATCCAATGAAGAATACTCGCGCGTCCCGAAATATTGGTGTACCAGGTTTAAGACAAGAGGAACGTTCCCTTGAGTAAAGGCTAATGTTGTCTTTTGCTCCATCTCTTTAAACAGATCTTCTTTCATGGCAGGAATAACCCCGCCGGTCAATTCATAATCTCCTTGATGAAAAACGGCGAAGCTGAAAACATTTTTCTCATCGGTCACGGAAGAATGAACCTTGACGCGTCCCAAAGCAAATTTTCGACAACCCGATTCCTTGCATTCATAAAATTCACGCTCAAGCGTATAAGAATAAATCTTTGTAAGCGCTGGATAATTTTCGAATAACGAAGTTAAGGCGTAATGCGCCGCGACCGATAAAAGATCAAGCCGGGCGGGAACCACAAATCGTTCATAAACCTCTCTTCCCTCTTTGAATTCAGGGTTGTTACTCGGTGCTATCTTTAAGAAATCCATAAAATTTTTTTCCAGATCAAGGCCGGTCAATTCTTTGGTCAACTGCATGGCCCGGGCCGCGTACTCGAGAATTTGAATGGTTTCAATACCACAGATGTCATCGAAGAACCAGCCGCAGCTGGTGTACATAAGCATGGCGTGACGCTGGATTTCCAAAAGTTTTAAGGCCTGAACTCTTTGGGAAGGAACCAAATGTTTTAGAGCAAAACGGCTTAAGAATTTTTCCAAACTTTCCTCGGACCGGTCTAAAATCACTTCAATATAATGCTGACGGGCATCCCACGGATCTTTTAAATAACGCGGCGTTTCCCGTTCATAAGAAATAATCAATTGGTCCCTCAGCCAATCCATGGCCAGACGGAGTTGTTTGCGCCATTCTTGGGTCGAGCCGGCATGTTCCTTCAGACGACAGCCGCAATTGGCCCGCCAGCGTCCAATGCCATGCGGACAGCTCCAGGAAGTATTTTCAATAATTTCGACCTCGTGCTTAGGAGGAAATTTTTCCAGGAATTCTCCGTAGATCGTGATCTGCGCCAAATTTTTAGATTGAATATCCCGCAGACAATACGCCAGCGCCATATCGCCGAAACGATGATGATGGCCGTAAGTCTCGCCGTCGGTGGCGATGTGCGAGAGTAGAGACAATTCATGAATTGTCTCTACTTGCGGTGGATCAGTTTTAGGGAACGAATCAATCAGACGGTTGGCAAAGACTTCTCCACTGTGCAAAAGCCCGCCGAAGGCGACCTCCTGGGCGATTGCGCCGTTATAGAAAAATAACGTAATGGTCTTTCCCGAAGGAAGATGGCAAACATACGGAATCTGCGGATCAATTTTTCCACCTCTCACATCCTGCCAGTCTTCTTTGTCGAAATTTTTTACGCGAAGGGCCTGCAAAGGCGAAAGGATCGTAAATTTGATATTGTTCTCGGTGAGGATGTCCAGGGTTTCCAGATCAACCGCGGTCTCGGGAAGCCACATCCCCTCGGGTTTACGTTTGAAACGGTGCTCGAAGTCTTTGATTCCCCAGAGGATTTGAGTTTCTTTATCGCGCCGATTGGCGAGCGGCATAATCATGTGGTTATACGTCTGCGCGAGCGCCGATCCGTGGCCGGAAAAATTTTTCTGAGCGCTACGATCCGCCTCGAGAATCGCCTCATACACTTCAGGATCGTATTTTTCCATCCAGGATAAAAGGGTTGGGCCGAAATTGAAACTGATGCTGGAATAGTTATTGACGATATCCACAATCCGCCGCTGACTGTCTAAAATGCGCGAGGCGGCATTGGGCGCGTAGCATTCGACGGTGATTCGTTCATTCCAGTCATGATAGGGAGTGGCAGAATCCTGGACTTCGATTTCCTCCAGCCAAGGATTTTCGCGGGGAGGCTGGTAAAAATGGCCGTGGATGCACACGTAGCGAGACATGCTTGCTTTTAGAACCCTATTCGCTTTTTAGGTGCTGTTCCGTTGGAGCCGGCCAATGAGGGGAGGGCGCTGGTTTTCGATTGAGAAGGTTTCAAGATATTTTTAAAAGCACGCGCTTCTGCTTCGACCAAAGACACAGAGGTCTGTTTATTTTTCACCGTATAATTGATTTTATCTTCGCGGGCGAGCCAACCCAAGGCCTGATAAACGACCGCCTCATCTTCCTTCAACACCTTCGGAAGCTGCGTGATATTCAACTCCCCTTTTTCTCCCAAAGTCCTCCAAGTTTTTCCCGCCGCTTCAATGATTTTTTCTTTCATGGCTTTTCTCCTTTTTTCTGTAATTTTTGAAAACTTACCCCGCCAACTCCATTCCTCGTCGGCACAACTCTCTCGCGTAATCCGTCCACAGTCCCTGGCCCCAGTAGCGAAAACAACTCGTCTGTGAACACAAAAGATACAAAAGCGCTTGGGCATAACGCGGTGTTTTTTTCTCTTCGGGATGATTGTCAAATCGACGGTGAAATGCGGCGCTTAATTTATTCATGGGATCCAAAACATTTTCATACCCCTTCACCCAGCTGATATTACTCGTCCATGAGGCCCGGTCAAGATTGAAATCAGGATACTTGCCACGAGCGGCCTCAATCGCGCGATCCGCCGCACCGGGCCCGGATTCTTTAAAAAATTCCCAGACCCGATTCTGCATGACGGGCTGAACCGAAAGGAAATCATTTTCTTTAATCCCGGACTTCATCCGGATAAATTCCAAATATTCCGATCCGTTCATGGCCACGGTGCCTTCCGTTCCAATTTGATCAAAGGCCACGCGATACGCCGGAGGAAATTCATTCATCATCACCCCTCCGTTTTCACCGTCGCCGATCTGCGCCACGTAAGGCGGAATATTTTTCCCTTGATAATCTTCCCGATTTCTCGTCTTGGCTTCATAAAAAGGCTGCATCTGGGCGACCAATTTTGTATCTGACCCTTGCGTTTTAATGAGAATCGAAATCTCCTGAACCTCCCCTAAAGAATTTTTGGCAACCAAACGATGAGGAAAATGCGGACGGCGGATACCTGATCCATCGAGATTTTGAATGGTGTGCTCCTGCACCAAAAGCCATTCGTAGCCGCACTCTTTTAAAACCTTCACGTATTCATAACACACATCCGGATGGATCGGCAGATGCATCTCCGGCGCAGAGAATCCTTTCACCCGCGACAACGCCTCTTTTCCAAAAATAGATCCAAAATGCTGCAGCCAGCTTTGAATATGCAGCTTGATATCCGGAATCGGCGTCGAGGACACAACCGCGTGCCCCCACATCGTTCCCAGCCATTCGACGCAACGAAAATATTTCGGGTCACACGCGATTCTTTTTAAATCCTCGAGCGCCCTGCCGCCTTCCATCTGCTCTAAACCCCACAAAAGATTTCCGGAATAATCCAGCATAACGCGCGTATTTTTTCCCTGCCCGACTAATTCCGGGATGATCTGCGCCATTCGGTGGTAACAATTCATAAAAACCGGCGCGTTATGATTGTCGCCGGTATGTTGATGTTCCATCATGTACTGGAGATTGCTGATCAACTCGGCGTGATGTAGATCGTCGCAGGAGGCTGGAATCGTCGGCTGGTGCATGTGTAAAGCGATGCCAAAAGTTGAGTGCACTTGATCATAATGGATATTGGAAATCGGCGCGTAAAGATCTTTTTGAGTATTTCGAGAGCGCTTTAAACTTTGTTCATCCGCGACGATGCTGGGCAATCCATTCATAAGATTATTCATCTCTTCACCTCTTGCTTGTCTGTAAAAAAACTTTTGGTTTTGTACCCACGTTTCTTTTAAAATCTTTCCGGAAATATTCCGCGCAGTCGATGTCTTGAAAAATGTTATCCCGGCTCTCCACTTTGCTAAGCCACGGTTCATCAATTGTGTCTTCTAAAAGATCGTAATACAGCCGGGTGAAACGGTTGATATGGAGTTTTATCCGGCGCTCTGCGTAAGAAACCATGGTTCCGGTTTTCATGATGAACGGCCAATCGCTCGCCTGTGCCAGCAGCAATTCCCTGGCGGCTTGATTAAGAGCGCGCTTGGTAAGAGTGCGAGAATTTATTTTAAAACTGTTCCCCCCGAATGTTTTTGTCAGTGGTCCAGTTATAGCTTTGTCTAGATTCAAGAATTTCTCAGCCAGCTCAGTCATCCGCTCCCCCGCCACGATCAAATGCCGGTAGATCCAATCATTGCTTCCTTCAAGCCAATATTCATTATACCCTTTGTATCCCCAGCTCGAGGCGGAAGGCAGGGAAACCTGATTCGTTGGATATTGTGCCAAATACTCCGAGGGGGTGATCGTTTGAATCATCTTTTGATCGCAGGCGATTTTACGCATCAAAAAATCAATCCACATCGGCCCCTCAAACCACCAGTGACCGAATAACTCCGCGTCATACGGGGCCACGATGATCGGCTTGCGGTCCATGTGATGGCTCAAATGCTCGACTTGTTTTTCGCGGTTGAACATAAAATTTCCGGCGTGCATCGCAGCTTTTTCTTTGGCCCAATCGGGGACATACGGTTCTTTATGCTCACAGGGGCCGGTGATGCGCCAGTATTTTAAACCAGTGTTGATTCGAATTCCTTGAGGATGGATATAAGGCTTGATGTATTCGTATTCCAACTCATAGCCGATATCTTTGTAATATTCGCGGTAATCACAATCGCCAGGGTAACCTTCTTTGGAACTCCACACCTGCTTAGAGGATTCAAAATCACGTCCGAAGGCGGCGACGCCCGTCGACGGACAATAAATCGGCGCATACACACCGAAACGGGGCGCGGGATCGGCATTCATCACCCCGTGCGAATCAACGAAAAAATAACGGATGCCCGCTTCTTTTAGAATCTCATCCAGCCCCGGATAATATCCGCATTCCGGCAGCCAGATCCCCTGAGGACGACGGCCAAACATTTTCCGGTAATTTTCAACGCCGATATGAATTTGAGCTCTCACCGTCTGTGGATTAACGCTCAAAGCCGGCGAAAAGCCGTGAGTCGCGGCGGAGGCGATGATTTCTAAATTTCCCTGATCCTGAACATTTTTAAAAGCCGTCACTAAATTTTTTTGATATCGATTCACAAAGGTGTCGCGGGCTTCCAAAAATTTCCGCTGATACATAAGCGCCAGGCCGTGAAACCGGGAATCAAAACCGGTGCGTTCAATTTCCTTCTCGGAGAGTTCGATCAGTTTATTGAGATGACGCACATAGCGCTCCTGCAGAAGCGGGTCGCTTAGCATCGAGGCCAAGGTCGGCGTTAACGACATCGTGATCCGAAAATCAATGCCATCGGCAATAAGATTTTCAAAGACATGGATCAAGGGAATATACGTTTCCGTGATGGCCTCAAAAAGCCAGTTCTCCTCGAGAAAATATTCTTCCTCGGGATGACGGACAAACGGCAGATGGGCGTGCAGGACTAGGCAAAGATAACCATTAGGCATATAATTTGGGTTAATACTTAAGATGGCTTCCCCTCCCCCCTGCCTGCCGGCAGGGGGGAGGGAATCTTGAGTGACAAACTGTGTTAATCAACTACTCCCTTCCGAAATATTCGGAAGGCTGTATTTTGTTTGACGACGAATGGTCGTTGCGATTTCTCGTTTCTCTAACTTATCGCCGGAAACGGCGGTGAACGGCAATGAAATCGTTGTATCCGGCAAAGTATTTCTTAATGTGAATGTTCCATCGGGGCGAAGAGGGATTTTCTGATCTCCCAGCCAAACCTCGGCATCGGATTCGGTGCGGCCATAAACAATCACATCCGCCCAGATTTCAAAGAAAAATTTACGTTGTTTTTGAAAATTCTCCGGCGGCTGACTGCTGATGAGATGTTCGCTGGCGCCCAAAGCTCCCCTTTTACCTCGACCAACTAAAATCTCGGATGCGCCGGCCGTGATTTCTTCAAAAAATTCCTCACCGGCAAGACGATAAATTTCGTTTCGGTCAAGATCGTTGCCCTCTAATCGAGCCCCTTTTCTAGCCATCCTCCCCCATCGCGCTGAAAGAACGTTCCTAAGAAACGGCATCAACTGCGCGTAATAACCGCGGATATCCTCGGCAGACAAATAAAATTTCCGACGGATCGTTGTGCTTCTTGATTGCTGCAAAGAGGCGTTATTTCTGCGAATCCGCACAACCACATAGGGGGAGTGAGTTTCGTGATCTTTAACTTCCATCCAAATTTGTTCCGTTCTCCATGAATGACCGGAGCGCGGGGTCTGCACAAAATTTGATCGGGCGAGCGGCGTGAACGTTCCATCAAAGGCCCTGACCCCAATCTCGGCGCAGTACGAGGCATGATCCATCCACAAATGAATGTACCAATTATTCGCACTGCGCCCGACCTCCAGATCAAAATAATAATTCGCGTTGGTGCCATTGAATTGAATACAGGTCACGTCATACACCCGAAGAATAATCCTGGAAGGATACTGTGAATCTTCTAATCGAGAAAGAAAAGGATAAAGAGAATTTTGTGAAATTTCCCAGGTGGCATACACCCAATGAGGGTCTTTGACGATCAACGCAATCCAAGTTTTTTCGTAAGATGTGGGGATATTTGTGTCGTCGATGAATATTTCTCTGCGTTGAGATTCCTGGGAGATTGGAGGTTGGATTGGAGGGGTAACTACAGAAACTTTTGGAATGAACGACGACTTGGCTTGTTTTTTAACATATTTTTTAATGGCTTTGAGGGCTGGAATTTTTAAAAGTTTAGCGGATTGTTTTTTTCTAGAGGAAGAGGAAATCGCTTTGTGCACCTTCTTCATTGCTGGAGAAATAGGAATTCTCGGTTTACTGACTTTGGCAATCGATTTACCTATAGATAGTTTAGCCTTAATCACAGATTGCTCCAATTTCAAGCGTGATAAACTTCTAACACATTATCCCCGATCACGTCCCAGGAAAAAGAAGTTTCAACAGCCATGCGGCCATTGGACCCCATCCAGCGGGCGTGATCAAAATTTTCGAAGGCACTTCCAATCCCCCAAGCCACAGAATCAGGATTTGGATTGATTTTAAAACCCGTGACATCATGCCAGACAATTTCCGATGGGCCGCCCACCGAAGAGGCCACAACCGGCTTACCGGCGCTCCACGCCTCCAGAATCACGATGCCAAACGGTTCATTACGGCTGGGCACACACACCAAGTCACAGGCTTTAAAAAGATCAACCAGTCTCCAGCCGTTTCGGTATCCCAAAAATCTGACCGCATGTCCGATGCCCATTCCCTTAGTGCGCGCCTCCACATCCCAGCGCATGTCTCCGTCTCCCACAAACACAAACTTCGCGTTATGATAATGTTTCAAAATATGAGGAATGGCCTCGGCCAATAGATCCGGCCCTTTCTGATAAACAATCCGTCCGACAAACAAAACCATCGGATCCAAAGGACCGATCTCATACTGTCGCCGCACGGATGCAGAATCAATCCAGCCGTTATAATCGCGGCAGTTGACGCCGTTATAAATGGTGGTTACTTTTTCCGATGGCAGGTTGTACATCCACGCGACTTCATTTTTTAAAGTATGAGAAACGGCAATCACCCGATCGGCACAGTAGGAGCCATGGCGTTCATGATCGCGCACTTTGGCGGAATTTCCATTGAAAAAATTATTTCCGCAGCGGCCGTATTCGGTGGAATGGAACGTCATCACCGATTTATGGCCGCGGGCCTCTTTGATCCATACCACCGCATTCGAGGTCAGCCAATCGTGGGCGTGAATAATGTCAAAGTGGCCAATGTGATCTTCGGTCGCCAAAAAGGTGTCCACAAACGACCGACACATGTTATTGATATCTTCGATGAAATCTGTTGAGGAAGGATATGGACAACGGTGATAATCCACGCCGAAAATACATTCATAATACGACTGCTGGGAGGAACCAAGGCGGGTAAAAACATGCACTTCATGGCCTTTACGCTCAAGGGCACAGGCTAGTTCACTGACATGAAAAGCAATGCCTCCCACACTAACGGAGTATAATGATTCCCAGGCAAAAAGGGCTATACGCATTTGATTAAAAACTTATTCCAACTCATTGAGATAGAGAAATATTGTTATTTGTTTTTTGAGATGATTGACTCTTGAGTGAATTGATGGAATGAACAAAAAAATCGTTTTTACCGCAGGAAAATAGTACCGCAAAGGATTCTATTTGTCAAATTGGATTTGTTGTGTTTATGGTGGCGAGGTTTAGAAATTTTTGCAGCGCGGGGCGAGATGGTCAAGATCGGAAAGGTTGATGAGGGGTGTCGGACGACACAGATAATATCCCTGGCCGGCATCAACCCCTAAGTCGATCACCGCGTCCAGGTCTTCTTTCGTCTCAATGCCTTCGGCAACGGAAAGGACATGTCTTTCTTTACAAAACGAAACGAGAAATTTAATGATACTTCGCTTAAAAGCATCTTTTTTTAAGTTGGAAACGATATGACTATCGATCTTGACCACATTGGGTCTGATTTCAACGATGGACTCTAAACTGGCATATCCCCCGCCCACATCATCAACGGCGACTTGAAAACCAAGTTCTCGATAACGCCTCAGGGATTCATAAAAAGTTTTAAAGTCCGAAATAGCTGAGCGTTCCGTAATTTCTAATACGACATTCTTTCTGGTGATATGATGCTCATCAAAAATGGACTGAATCTTCAAGAACACCGGCCCCTCCAGCAAATACGGGTTACAATTTAAGAATATTTTTCCCTCCCGCAAAGGATCAGCAAGCATGGTCAGTGCTTTTTTCCAGACGACAACTTCCAAGTCACAATAGCATCCAAATTGTAAGGCTGCTTTAAACAACAATTCCGGGTTGGCCAGAATCGTTTGAGTATCAGGCCGGCTCAAAACTTCCACACCAAAGAGCCGAAAAGGTTTCAATAAATAAATGGGTTGAAAAAAAGGAACAACCAATCCGCCATCGATGATCTTTCGTAATTCAAAAATCACCGAGGAACCATCCCCGTTATCCTCATCAAAGGATAAAAACGATTTACGGCGCATCACCGCTTCCATCCGGGCAAACAATTCCTCATATTCAAAAGGTTTGGTCAAATAATCATCGGCCCCTAAATACAGGCCTTCCACTTTATCTTCAAACAAATATTTGGCGCTGAGAATGATGATCGGGACATGGTGGGTGGACTTTTCTTCTTTTAACCGGCGACAGACTTCAAAACCTTCTAAATCAGGTAGGACCAGATCCAATAAAATTAAATCACAATCCATCGAGGCGGCCATGGCAATCGCCTGACGTCCGGAACTGGCGCTCTTCACCTCATAGCCCTTGATGGCCAAAAGCATCATCAGCATTTGTGTAACGCCCTGGTCATCATCGACGATCAACACCCGTCTTTTATTTATACATGTATTAGGCATGATCATAGGCGATTGGAAAATAAGAAAAATTCAAGATAATTCAGTGATGTTGGAAGTATACGGTATAAACATCCTGAAAAACAGATGAAAACGTCCCTAACGAGGAAGCGCTTTCACGTATTCAGAAAAACAATACTCCAGTGAGTGATCAATGGATGAAGGGGATTGGGAAATCTGTTTCCAAGAGGAATCAAACGGCGGGAAAAAAGTATCGCAGTCGAATTTTTTTAGAATCTGTGTGGCATAAATTTTACGACAGCCCGGATGCGTGAGGGCCTCTTTGAATATTTGGGCCCCTCCAATCACAAAAATGTTCTCCACCTCGCTCGTCATGGCGCTTAACCGATTCAAGATACTCTCTAAAGAATCTCCTCTCAGAACACCATCGGGCACGATGAAATCTTTATTTCGGGAGATCACTACATTGATCCGGCCGGGTAAAGGCCGAAATTTTTCCGGAAGAGATTCCCAGGTCTTTCTTCCCATGATAACGGCATTTTTTCGGGAGGGGGAACGCGTGGAAGTCGTTAATTGTTTGAAATGCTTTAAATCGGCGGGCAAATGCCAGGGAAGCCCCCCTCCTTTTCCAATGCCGGAATTCAAATCCATGGCCACGACCACATCAAAAAAAATTTTCATCATTAGACGGCAATGGGAAATTTTATAAAAGCATCATGTTGATAACCGATGAGTTCAATATCTTCGAAGGTTATCTCGAAGATATTTTTCTTGGCGATTTTTACTTGGGGTAAAGGCTTCGGGGTTCGTGTGAGCTGAAGCTGCAGACCGTCGATATGATTGGAGTAAATGTGGGCATCTCCCAAGGTGTGGACAAAAATCCCCGGAACAAGTCCGCATTCCTGTGCGGCCATCATCAAAAGCAAAGCGTAACTGGCGATATTGAAAGGAACGCCCAAGGCCACATCCGCTGAACGCTGATAAAGCTGGCAGTCCAGCCGGCCATCGACGACATAAAATTGAAAAAAGGCATGACAAGGAGGCAACGCCATCCGCTCAATATCCGCGACATTCCAGGCGCTCACAATAATCCGACGAGAATTGGGATTCTTTTTAATGGTATCAATCGCCGTTTGCAGTTGATCGATGTGTTCCTTGCGATAGGTTTTGGTCTTTTCATTCCAAACAAATTTTTCCCACTTACGCCATTGGTATCCGTAAATAGGCCCCAGTTCTCCCTCGCTATCGGCCCAGGCATTCCAGATCGGGGTATATGTTTTAAGCCCTTCATTGATGTTGGTTGAACCCTTCAAAAACCATAATAGTTCACGGACCAACGCATCAAAAAGAACTTTCTTGGTCGTTAAGAGCGGAAATCCTTCTTGCAAATCGTATTTGGCCTGATAACCAAAGACCGAGATCGTTCCCATCGAGGTACGATCCTCTTTCCTTTGCCCATGGTTCAAAATGTATTTGACTAACTCTAAGTACTGTTTCATAAAGACCTTTTGAATTTTTTGTGAAGTATATTAGTAACACAAATCAATTTACGAGTCAAAGAGTAAAACGAATTAAAAAATTATCACAAAAAAATTCTGAAAAAAAGTTGATTCCTGCTAGAATGATTTCAATTTATGAAAAAAATATCCTCCTGGGCTGAGTGGTTTGACCGGTGCGCGCAGCTCTACAAAGATCCCCGCATGAAAATGGCTTACTACAAGGACGGGGCGACCGGCGAACCCGTGTCGATGGAAACACTCCACGCCATTCACGAGGACGTTTGGAAAAAACTGCGCGCGAATCAGCAGCACACCCTCTTAGACGTGGGAAGCGGCATCGGATTGTTTATTCAGGCTTTTCAAAACCGTCTGCGACGGATTGTCGGAACGGATATCTCCTTTCACATGATGAAAGATGCCACGGCCATTAATCCCCAGGGAATATTTCTGCAATGCGATGTTTCCTCCCTCCCTTTTTCATCAAAAATTTTTGACCGAGTCCTGTGTTACAGTGTTTTTCATTATCTCAAAAACGATTCTCATGCCCAAAAGACCATCGATGAGTTCCGGCGTGTGGTCAAAAAGGACGGATTGATCCTGATCGGCGATGTGCTTTATCCTTTCAAAAAAGTCCCGTCTAAAAAGAATAGCCAATCTTCCGTGTGGTGGCCGTCTTCTTTAAATCATCGTCTTCAAAAAAAAAATTTTCCACCTGATTTTTTCATAGATTATTGTCAAAAAAATAATTTGAAGTATGAAATTTTAAATCAAGACATCAAAGGAAAAGATAAAAATGAGCGCTATGATGTGGCGATCCAGCTTTGAGCTCATGGCGCACATGCGCCCGCACATTCGCATCTCACCATTTCACCCTCGTGAGTGGTGTTCTCTTCTTCAAGAAAAAGATAACAGATTCAAGAAACAATCCAACACAGCTCCCTCTTTTTGGTTCGATCACGCACAGGATCTAAAATTTTTTGACAGCGGCCGATCTGCCTTGCTGGCTTGCCTGTACGACCAAAATCTAAAACAAACTGATGAAGTCCTAATTCTCACGACAACCGGCGGACCGTACATCAGCTCGTGCGTGACCAACACAATCGAAAAAGTTTGTGCGTGGAAAAGAGCTCCCTCTACCAAAACACGCGTGGTACTGGTGATTCATGAATTTGGATTCGCCTGCCCGTATTCCGTCATGAAACCTTATATTGAAAAAGGAATCCCAATTATCGAAGACTGCGCTTACTCGATCGGTTCAAGGATGCAAGGCGCCGCCGTTGGGCAAGTCGGGGATTATGCGGTTTACAGTTTAACGAAATATTATCCGGTTTCGTTTGGCGGGATATTAGTTTCGAGGAAAAAACTCAAGAAACAAAAATTCTTCGGGACTCTTAATTCTGTGGATGAAGAATTACTTAAACAAACAATCCAAAAAGCTTCGCCTTTCACCCATCAATGGAATAATCTCCGGCGAAGAAACTGGGAATTCTTTGCAAAGAGACTTCGTCCCTACAAAATTATTCCTTATTTCTATTTAGATCGAAAAGTTGTTCCGGGCGTATTTCTGGCGAGGATTCCGAAAGGATTTGGCGGGGATATTCGAAAGAAACAATTAAACAACGCGGGAGTTGAGGCCACCGAATATTACGGACAAGGTGGATTTTATTTTCCGGTACATCAATTCTTAAGCGACTACGAAAAAAATTATATCCTCTATCATTTCCTCACGCCAAATACGGATAGATGATCGAACTTCCCCATTTCAACATAAAATCCGGCATCCACGGCATTGTAAAAGTTCGAGTCATAAATTTTAAAATCCTCTTTTGGCTGAATTTATAGCCCGACGGCGTAAATCCCAGATGCGTGATGTCGCGACCCTGGGCTCCCGTGTGATTTTTAAATAAAATAAGGCCTTCTTGATTGTAACCGCTTGAGCCCATATCGATGTACTTTAAGTTTCTTTCCTTGGCAAACTTGATGCCTTCCCAAAAAAGCAGATTGTTCGGACGGTATTTTAAGGAACCCAGCGCTGAGGTATTAAATTTGTAATACAGCGTGTCCCCGCAGATTAAATAAATGTTCCCGCCGATAAAATGACCTTGCGGATCATAAGCCCCCAGCAAAATCCCTTGATCTTTTTTCATATATTGTTTCCAAATGTAATCAAAAAACCTGAAGGGCTGAGGGAAAAGCCGGTATTTGTTCTTACGCAGATTCAGATGAAGCTGAAAAAAATTCCGCAAGTCTTCTTTCTCACATTTTCTCACCTTGACCCCGATCTTCTCACTCTGCTTAACCGCTGATTTAAAAGAATCGTGGGTCCGCTTCCAAACCTTTTCAATAGGATCCCGAACATCTAAAAAATGAAACCGTTCTTGACTCAAAACCTTAAATTCAGAAAAGGCAAGGGCGCTTCCGTCGCGCAAATTCCGAACCGCGATACGGTACTGAGGATATTCTTCCCGAAGAGAATCAAAAAAAAGTTTCCAATCATCCGGCCGTTCTATATAACAATCAAAATAATCACAGTACGAACAAATACAAATCTTCCATTCCAAAAAATTCTTCACCACACAATAGATGATGTAACTGGCAATACGCTTATCCCGCTCAATGTACTTCACAAATAACTTACAATGATAAGTTTTATGAATCACCGTCAGCCAATCCGGTGAAGAAAAAAGATTTCGTTCCAACCCAGGGAGGTTCAAACGCTTTAAGGCTTCCATCAAAGGAAGAGTTTTGACCATAAATTCACCGATGGTTCATCCGTTGACTGATCATGGCGAGTACTTGTTTCATATCGTAAATACGAATCGCCCCTAAATCTTTGCGATGAGAATTTAAAAAGACGACCGACTGCCACAAATTTTCGTTATGCTCAAAAACAAACCGTTCCAGCATGACACGGCTCAAATGCCCAAAAACTTTCACCGGCTTAACGGATGAACTGACAAACACCAGATAATTTTCCAGTTTGAAAGTAAACTTCTTTCCGCTTTCCATCCAGGAAATATACGCCTGCGGACAAAGGATGAGGAATCGAAAACCGTTGGTATAAAACCGGGCAAAACGTTCAAACGTATGAGGACATTCTAAAACTTTCTTTCGATCAGCGACATAAAGATTTTGAATCCAGGGCTGGGTGCTCAGAATGTGCGCGTTGGGATTTCCTTTGGTCAGAAATTCCATGGAAGGTTTATAATCGGAATGGGACGCGGTAATCTGAAAAGATTTAACAAATAAGGTCATCAGCGCAAAAATACAGAGACTAATACTTGCCGCTTTGAGGACTTGGTCTTTAGTCTCTTCGAAGATAAAGACAAGCAAAGACGCGGCGGCCATCGCCATAAACGGCGTCACGACACACAGATAACGCGCCGCTTTCTCAGGGGGGAAAGAAAAAATAAGCATCTGAAAACAAACTAGGGCAAACGGAAAAATTTTATTCCATTCTCGTCGATAAATGTAATACAGATTCCCGAAGAAAAGAACCCCGAACAAAAAACTTTCCAGCCGAAAAAGATAATATGGATAGGAAAATAAATTGAACCAATCAAAATGCCCTTCAGCCAAATTAGCCTGATGAAACATCCAGGAATACGTTACCATGGCATTTTCTTTCATGTCCAAATTTCCGATCATAATAACAAAAAATAAAAAGGTCAACGTATGCCACAGATATTTTCTGAAATTCGGAAGCTTCTTTTCTGAAAAACTTAACACTATTTCAGAAAAGGCAACCAGGGCGGGCAATACGATTAACCGGTAATTTGTGAAATAGGCCCCGACGAAAAGTAGACTCGACAAAAACGTTCGTTTATTCAAAGTCTTCGGGAACACATAAAAATAAAATCCCGAAATAAAGAAAAGTGTACTAAGCGCTTCTTGAAAACCGAGACGGGAATAAAAAATATGGCTGGGCAAAACGGCGAGAAAAACCGTACTTAATAAGCCCGTCCATTTTGAGTTGAAGAATCGTTTGGCAAATAAAAATGTTACCCACAGCGTAAGTACGCCGGCGATAGCCGAAACTAGACGAGGGAAAAATAATAATTTAAGACCGCCGAAAAATATCCGCGCATCGATGAGTAAAAACCACAGCGCCTTTCCGGAGGCAAGAGAGAAACGAAACCATACCAACAGCGTCTCTTTCCATTGTTCCCAATCTTGGGGTGGATGAAGATTCCACAGCTTTAGAAGCATGTGGTTATAATTCAGATACAATCCTTCGTCATAAAGATAAAATTCATCCCGCGTGATCTGATAAAAACGCATCAAAATTCCTAAGCCAATGAGGGCAAGCATTCCCCACCAGCCGATTTTGGGAATATCCAAATGAGAACTTGTTTTCATTATTTTCGAATCCCTAGGCCCAAAAAAACCAACGGCCTGAGGATGCTCCACCAGCCTGAGAATGGTTTCATCTTGGTATAGCCTTCGGATTTAGGCGGGTAAATCTTGGTTACGGGAATTTCTTTGACTTTAAAGCCAAGTTTTATCGCTTTATAAAAAAGGTAGGGTTCGAGTTCGTAGTGATCCAGCCAGTCTTGTTTTAAGTTAATCAAATTTTTTTCAAACATCGACATCGAAACGGCCCGAAATCCATTGGTTGAGTCACTGATCCGGCGTCCGGTGATGAAAGAAAAAAGCCAGGGATGGATAAAACGAGTAGCGATGATGCGGTAAAACGGCATTTTTCCCTGACGCCCGCCGGGAAGATAGCGCGATCCTTGAACCAGGTCATAGCCTTCTTCAATGGCCTTTTTAAGTTTTTGAATGTCTTGGGGATCATCTTTATCGTTTCCAGAAACAAAAAAGACAGCTTGATAACCATGCTTTTGGGCGTATTCCAGAATGAACCGGACGCCAAAACCCGCTCCCGAAGTTTTGGGATTCACAATCGTTTTGACGCCTCGACCATCCGGGAGGGAATCCAAGGACCCGTCGGTCGATCCGTCATCAAACACCAGCACATCATAACAATTGTAATCATTGAATTTGGATAGAACTCTTTGAATTTTCTTTCCTTCATTCAATGAACAAATTCCAACGAGATACTTAGCCATACAACTTCATCTCTTTCTTTCAAAATCGCCGCTCTTGCCACCGGTTTTTCTAAGCAGTTTAATATCGGAAACCACCATCGTTTGATCCGCCCATTTCATCATGTCATAAATCGTCAAACTGGCAGCGGCGACCGCCGTCAAGGCCTCCATCTCCACCCCGGTCTGCCCCAGACAAACAATTTCCGCCATCGTCGTGATCGAACACTTCTTTTCATCAATGTTGAAACGCAGATGCACTTTGCCTAACTGGAGCGGATGACATAAAGGAATAATACTCGGCGTTGACTTGGCTGCCATAATGCCGGCCACCCGGGCGGTTTCGAACACATTTCCTTTGGGAGAACCATCTTTTATTAATTTTTGAAAAGCCCCAGGACTTAAAGTAATCCTGGCCGAGGCCAGCGCCGTTCTTTTCGTTACATCTTTATGGCTGATGTCCACCATGCCGGCAGAATTATTCTTTAAATTAGATTTCTTAATGTCTTTTCCTTTTATTAGTCTTGGGCTGTTATTCTTATCGCCCGACGACTTGCTTTCTTCTGTGAACGAATTCGTTTACTTTCAAAAATTCTTTCTTGCAGTGAATAAGAACGTTTTCGTTTCTGTCGTTTTAGTTTCTGAAGCTCGTGGGCCTTTGCTTGATGCTGTTCTTTATGTCTTCGTTCGATTCTTTCCAAAAGAATCTGCCGCGCCCAGAAACGGTTCATGCCTTGGGTACGGAATTTCTGGCATTTGACGACCATGCCAGTGGGTCGATGTCTCAGGCAAACACAACTTGCCACTTTGTTGACATTTTGTCCACCAGGGGCGGAAGAACGTACGAAGGATTCCTCGATGTCCTGCTTGCTGATACCCCGGGCCTGCATTCTTTTCAACAATTCCTTTTCGGGCAGTTTTGAGGTGGTTGTCATATAAACGCGTATTACTGACTTCTGTAAAAGTAATGCGACACTATGGTGGTCAGTATATCAACCTACGCTCTCTCAAGGAATGTCGTTCCATTAGTTGTGCGGAGGTCAATAGATTAGCCTTAAAAATTTATCAAGTCAACCTTTCATAGAAAAAAACCTGTCTCCAAGACAGGTTATGTTTTCCTTCATTACATAATACTGAACACAGCCGAGGATTACGATTCTGCAGATGTGTTCAGTATAGTATTCCCTATCTGCCGGCAGACAGGAAAATCTATATTTTCACGACATTGGTCGCTTGTTCGCCTTTATCTCCTTTAACAATCTCAAATTCAACCGCCTGGCCTTCATCAAGAGTTTTATAACCTTCTCCTTGGAGCGCAGAATAATGGACAAAAACATCATTCCCATTTTCCGGAGTTATAAAACCATAACCTTTTTGATTGTTAAACCATTTGACTTTACCTTTAACCATTCCGTGCCCCTCCTTTTATTCATCGTTTCTTGCAGAAGACCAAAAAATAAAAAAGTCGTGGGGGAAACTATTTTTTGTCCCCACACGACTTTCGACTGAATATCCACTCGTTTGACTGGAACTGCTTCATACGGCTAAAAGTATACCTTCCGTTATTTTCACTGTCAACGGAATTTTCAACACGATTTTCAACACGAAATTTTCAACATATTTGATCACAATACAAAGATCCTATCTCTTCCCTTGGATCTAGCCTGATACATCGCTTTATCAGCACGTTCAATCAAATCTTTAGAATGACGAATCTTTTGAGCCGGATAACCACTGATGCCGATACTTAGTGTATAGGCAATGGGCATATGGTATTGACGCATTTTCAACTTAAATGCCTGTTGAATGCGCAACGCCGGAAGCCTGGCGTTTTTAGACTTCGTTTCTGGAAGAATAACAAGAAATTCATCACCTCCATAACGTCCCACAATATCGGCCTTTCTTAAACTTTCCTTAATCAACAAAGCCACGCGTTTTAAAATCTGATCTCCTTTTTGATGGCCAAATTTGTCGTTGATCAATTTAAAATGGTCCACATCGATCATGAAGCAGGACACATTGACGCCGTAACGTTTGGAACGATTGACCTCTTCTTCTAAACGTTCAACGATGGCATAATGATTGAATAATTTCGTCAGACCGTCCAGCTGAGCCATTTTTCTTAAATGGCGCTCCATCCTTTTTCTCGCCGTGATGTCTAACAGAGAAATGATGAGACGTTCTAAAGACTTCTCATGATCTTTCGGTACAGCGATCCTCAATAGACAATCATGGCGATTCCCTTTCAAAGTGTTGATCTGTATATCCGCTTCAAAAAAATTCGTCCCTTGCTTTAAAGCAGCCAGCGCTTGCGCCAAAACTTTCACGCTGGATTTTGAGATGCTCGGGATAAAGTTCGACATCAACTCCCGCCCGTTGGCAGCTTCAAATAAATCTATGGCCGCTTTGTTGACCTCAAGAATTTTAAGACGATTTAAAGCTGCCGAGCCATCTACCAGAAAAAGAGCAACTGGAGAGTTTCTAAAAATCATCTTAAATCGATCTGGAGAAAATTTGACAATAAGTGAAGTGCTGTTTTTTCTTCTATTGACTTTATTCATAAGCTTAAATCTCCTGGCTGCGTATTTAGAATCCTTTTTCTGGTTATCTTTAAAATATACTTGTCGGCTATGGGATCAAAATATTCGACATTGAAATTTTGATGTGCTATGCGCTTAATATCCTCGACGTTTGATTTTTTTAAGATGCAATACGTGACGGGCTGCGTCTTTAAGAACTGCAAAACTTTCTCATCGGTACTGAGAAACAAAACCGGATGAGGACTAAAAAATCCTTCGCCGTTAATATCGAGGACGGCTGTTTTTCGGTCGGAGTAAAATCGCACCCCCCGCAGATAAAATTTACTGGATAATATCACGGAATTGTCCTTAGGATCAATACGGATTAAGGCTTCAGTAATTGTTTTGCAAGACACCCACGGCTCCGCGTAGGCGTGTCCGGCCATCAGGAAGATCACAAGAACGATCGGAATACAGCTTATCGAGAAAATTGTCTTGATATACTGCCGGTGTTTCATCGACTGAACAATTACAAACGAGCACGTCAGCGCTGACCCAACGAGAATGTATACCGGCTGTGGATGAGGGATCATTTGCGAATAGTTTCGAGCAAAAATCAACGACCCAATGGACAAAACACCAAGCAATCCCGCGATTCCGTACGAAATGATCTTCATGGATTTGAGGGCGTAAAGACTGCTGTTCCCCTCGAGAATCTGAGTAAAGTAATACCCAATCATCATAGCCATGGCCGGAAACGCCGGAAGAATATAACTGGCAAGTTTTGATTGAGCGGATTGAACGATCACATAAACCGTCGCAATCCAAATTAGAAGAAATTTTAATCCCGTATAATCCTGTAATGGATTTCTTGAAGGAATTTTCTTGGAAATTACACAAACCATTGGAATCAAAAAGAAACTCCAGGGAAACATTCCCGTAAAAAGCGTAAAAAGATAAAAATACCAAGTATTGCTTTTATCATGCTCAGCCTCCAAAACTCGACGGAGATGATCATTGAACCAGTATTCATCCACAAATCGATGTCCATACAGTTTGAGCATCACGACATGCCAGGGAACCGCGATGAGGGCAAACAAAATAATTCCAGCCAGTGTGCCCCACGTCTTAAAATAGTTCAACTCTTTCTGAACTAATAAGAAAGCTAAGATGACGCCGAACGGAAAAATAATTCCCAATAGTCCTTTGGTCAACACGGCTAAGGCGCAAAACACAAAGAATGAAATGATCGCGGCATCCCGTTTTTTTCGATTAAGATATCCATAAACAAAAAAACCCAGCGCCATCGTGATCCAAATCGAAAAAACCATGTCCGTCAAAACCGCCCGTGAGAGGATAAGATAAATGAGACTCGTGCATAAAACAACCCCCGAAAACAATGCCGTCTTTTTATTTTTAAAAAGCATGAAGGCAACCCAATAAGTTACAATCACCCCCAGCATACCAAAGACAGCTGGCCAAAAACGAGCCGCGAAGTCGCTGACTCCGAAACATTTAAAAGCCGCGATCAGCAGCCAAAAAAATAAAACAGGTTTCTCAAATTGCGGGGCATCAAAGAGGTAAGGCGTCATCCAGCTGTGATAATGAATCATTTCCTTGGCGGTTTGAGCGTAAAAAACCTCATCGGGATGAGTCAAACTGACCATCTGATTTCCGAACATCAGCACAAAAAACGAGATGATCAGCAAAAAGCCGATTAACTTCCAATGACTTGCATTGTCGATCAGATCATTTTTCATTCAATAATTCCTCGATCGTGACAAACTCGAAGCCTTTCTCTCGGAGCGTCCTCGCCAAAATCGGGATCGCCAAGACCGTCTGGCTACGGTCGCCTCCTTCGGCTTTTAAAACCCCACCGCTGTCATGAAAAAGCAGGATATCACCACTTTTCACCTGATGTGCAATGGAGCGAACCATCTGCTGATGATGGAAAGGCACCCAATCCTTGGAATTCACCGACCACAAAACGACTTCATATCCCATCGATCTTATTTTTCTTTTCTCACCGGCACGAAGCCAGGCTTTCGGAGGCCGAAAATATTTTGTGGTGTAGCCCGTTGTTTCTTTAATCACCGACTCCGTATATTTGATTTCTGCCTCTAATTCCTCATCGGTGTAATACAAAAGAACGTTATGGGCATATCCATGGTTGCCGATTGTATGGCCTTCTTGCATCGCACGGCGGGCAATCTGCGAAAATTTTTTAACGTGGGCGCCTATCATAAAAAATGTCGCCTTGACGTCCGCTTTTTTGAGCTCATCGAGAATCTTGGGAGTCCACCCTTCGGAGGGGCCGTCATCAAAGGTCAAGGCGATTTTTTGACTCTTCGTCTTAACCCGAAAGACAGTTCCTTGCCGCACTAAAATGGCCTGGTCGAAAAAAAGGCAGAACGCAATGACTCCAACAGCAATAACACAACCCGCCAAAAAAAATTTTAGATAAAAAACAATAATCGTAATGATAAAGACATTCATTATTTAAAAACGATTAAGGATGGATCATATTCGGATGGTGCCTCAAACCCCAGTAAATTCATTAAAGTCGCGGCGACGTTGGATAATCCTCTTTTGGGAAGATCATTCATCTGGTATTCGTTGTTGTAACCGGAATCGACAATAATAAATGGCACGGGATTCAAAGAATGAGAGGTCTTGGTTATACGTTTTCCGTTTTTCACCTCAAACATTTCATCGGCGTTGCCGTGATCCGCTAGAATAACCGCGATGCCTTTCAATTCTTCCACGACCTTGATCAATTTCACGCAGCATTCATCCACCGCCTCGACGGATTTGATGATCGCGTCAATCACACCCGTATGTCCGACCATATCGCCGTTTGGAAAATTGAGACGGCCGAATTGAAACTTGCCGCTTTTTAAAAGTTCAATTGTTTTTTCCGTGATCTCAAAAGCCTTCATCTTCGGCGCTTGATCAAACCGGATTTTATCCGAAGGAATTTCAACATACTCTTCCAAATCCCGGCAGACGTAACCGGATTTATTGCCGTTCCAAAAATAGGTGACGTGACCGAACTTTTGCGTCTCAGAAATGGCAAATGATCGGATATGGTTGACGCATAAATATTCACTGATTGTGTGATCAAGTTGCGGTGGGTTGACTAAATAATGTTTGGGAACGTGCAAATCGCCGTCGTATTCCATCATGCCGGCAAATAAGACGTCGGGCACTCGCTCTCGGTTGAATTCCTTAAAATCTTTTTCATCAAAGGTCCGGGACAATTCAATGGCCCGGTCTCCTCGGAAATTAAAAAACACAACCGAGTCGCCGTCGTTGATCGCTCCAACGGGTTTTCCATTTTCGGCAACGATAAAAGAATTCAAATACTGATCTGTCATCTCCGGATCTTCCCGGTAATAGGTTTCGACCGCCTCGCTCGCGGATTTAAACATCCTCGCCTTACCCAAAACATGCGCCTCCCAACCGCGCTGCACAATCGTCCAGTCGGCGTTGTAACGGTCCATGGTCGTGACCATGCGCCCGCCGCCGGAAGCGATACGGTAATCGCATTTGAATTTAGCGTTCAATTCTTTCAAAAGGTCTTCGGTTCTTTGCAAATATTCTAACGCAGATTTTTCAAAAACATCCCGCCCATCGAGCAGCGTATGAATACGAACCTTTTTAACATCGTCTTGCGCACAGCGCTTCACTAAACTAAAAAATTGATCGATATGGGAATGGACATTACCGTCGGATAAAAGGCCGATGAAATGAAATGTGGAGTTGTTGATCTTGACGCGATTAACGAGTTGATTCCACACGGGTGTGGAAAAAAATTTTCCGCTGTCAATCGCTCGTTTGACGAGTGTAGCGCCCTGTGCAAAGACGCGCCCGGCGCCCAAGGCATTATGCCCGACTTCGCTATTTCCCATATCATCATCGGAGGGCATCCCAACGGCTGTTCCATGCGCCTTGAGCGTTGTGAAAAGTTTGCTTTTAAAAAGTTTATCAAGGCACGGCGTCTTCGCCATAAAAACCCCGTCCGATTCATCCTGTTTCCCAATCCCAACGCCATCAAGAATGATCAATAACAACGGGCCGGGGCGGGCGGGGAATTGTTTTAGTTTTTTTAGTTCTAATGACATGCTACTGTCCTTTCCCAAAATTGAATGTGAAACTCCCCATTAAATAAAATATGCCGGCAATAAAAAAACCAAGAGAAAATATTCCAAGTAATATAGTTGAACCTTGCCAGCCACTGTCTTTACTATTTAAGAATTTCTCTCCACTCTTCTCAATTTATCTTATTATTACGCCGATTTCGTTATTTACAGTATTTTTGTATAAACTTTGAAGAGCTCCATGATCATCATCTGCATATTTTTTATAATTAACAGCTAATGAAACAAAAGTGAACACTGCAAGAAGAATTGCTACAAAAAAACTACAGGTTAATATCATCACATCGATTTTGGATAGTTCTTTACCATAAATTGCCACAATAAAAGCTAACAAACCAGTCGACAAACTTATAATTAATTTCAATAGGTCAGAAAAATATTTCTCAGCCGTTTCTGTATTATCTTTTATCCCACTTTTATATACATCCCAAAGAAACTTAACCTGCGAATTCAAAGATTCGTTAGTTTCCATATCTTTTCATACCCCCTCAAAAACTCACCTGCGCTAAATTTCATGCGTTCCGATATCGAGACACATGTGAATTCCTTTATATTAATTCCGCCTAATCCTTCTCATCATTTTCTTTAATTCCGGCAACGATTCTTGAATCGTTTCCCAAATAATCTCGATATCAACTCCAAAATATTCGTGAGCAATTTTGTTTCTCATCCCAACAATATCTTCCCATGGAATGTCCGGACGAGAATGCCTTGTTTCGCTTGAGAGATTCTTAGCCGCCTCTCCGATAATCTCAAGATTTCGAATCACAGCATCGATGATCATTTGATTATTCAGAAATTTTTTGAAGGATATTCCTTGCGTGTAGTTTTCAATATTTTTGATAGCGGTGAGAATATCCTTAATATAAAGCGCTTCGTTTCTCTTGCTCATAAGAAAATAGCCTCTTTAAGGATTTTCTTTTTGATCAATGGTTTGAGTGAGTTGGGCGTGGCAAGATCAACGTGGATTCCCAGTAACCGGCTGAGTGTCCGCTCAAGCCGAACGAATTTAAAAAAGGTGGGCGGTTGAGAAAATTCAACAAGGACATCGAGATCACTTCCGGGGGAAGCTTTCCCTTTACTGTAAGAACCAAATATTCCTAAATTTTTAATGTAGTATTCGTTTGCTAATTTTTGCCTATGCTTTTCAATCAATTGCTTTAGTATTTTGATTGATTTCATAACGTTCCTCCTGGTATTATCTTCACCCGATATACGAGTAAAAGAATTAATGTTAAACTGAGAACAATTTTCTGTAGGGAGACAGCTTGACTACCTCCTTATGGCGACATAAGTCGACCATTGAACATAGATTG
>Ga0209515_10001367_pt1 | contig 41228 bp, 31 predicted proteins | sample Subgroupgradi54m_FD_187454 | JGI IMG/M metagenome (GOLD analysis project Ga0209515, IMG submission 187454) | Subsurface groundwater microbial communities from S. Glens Falls, New York, USA - GMW60B uncontaminated upgradient, 5.4 m (SPAdes)... ... | reverse complement strand
GTGGGTGACGAAGAGTACGGTCAACTTCCGTTCCGTCCAGATCCGCTCGATCTCGTCGTGCAGCAGGTCGCGGGTCATCGCGTCCAGGGCGCCGAACGGCTCATCCATCAGCAGCACCGGGGTCTCCAGCGCGAGCGTACGGGCGAGCGCGACCCGTTGGCGCATACCGCCGGAGAGCTGGTGTGGCCGCTTACGGCCGAACTCCTCCAGGTGTACCGCCCGCAGCAACTCCGCCACCCGATCCGCCCGTTGCGCGCGCGGTACCCCGCGCAGCCGCAGCGGCAGCCCGACGTTGCCGGCCACGGTCAGCCACGGAAAGAGCGCCGGCTCCTGGAACATCAGCGCCGGGTGCGTACCGGCGTCTCCGGTCACCGCGATCTCCCCCGCGGACGGCGTGTCGAGTCCGGAGACCAGGGAGAGCAGCGTGCTCTTGCCGCAGCCGGAGGCGCCGACGAGGCAGACGAACTCGCCGGGTGCAGCAGTGAGCGACACGTTGTCCAGCGCGTGCACCGCGCCCGGACCGCGTCCGTAGACCTTGGAAACTCCGGACAGCGTGACGGCCCCGTCGTTCGTGGCCGCTGGGGCCCGCACGCCATCGGACAGCACGGCGCTCATGCTGCCACAGCCGGTTGGCCGCGCGCTGTGAGTACCTCGTTGAGCAGGCTCAGGTCGTAGAGCCCGTCCAGGTTGACCGCGTCGAGCAGGCCGACCTCGTGAGCATGCCTGGCGCACTCGCGCAGTGACGAGCCGACCGGGTCGTCGAGGAACCGCAGGGAGGTCCACGCCTGCGCGGTCTGGGTGAGGTCCAGCGGCTTGCCGGCGAGCTTGCCGATGCCCTCCGAAACCACCTTCTGCGCCTCGTCCGGGTGCGCGTTGATGAACTCGTTGGCCGCTACCTGGCCAGTGATCAGCTTCTTCACCAGGTCCCGGTGCCCGGCCAGGAACTTCTGGCTCACCACCAGGTTGGTCACCACAAACGTGCCGCCCGGCCACAGGTCGCGCTCGTCGACCAGGACCCTGCCGCCCGCCGCGCGAAGTCTCGTGGCGTACGGCTCGGGTACCCAGGCACCATCGATCGCGCCGCTGACAAAGGCCGTGACCGTCTGGGCGTTGTCCTGTGGCAGGACCTGAACGTCACCACCGCCATCCCTGGTGGTCTTCAGCCCGTGCTCCTTGAGCCAGTACCGCAGCGCCACGTCCTGGGTGTTGCCGAGCTGGGGGGTGGCGAGCTTCTTTCCCCTGAGCTGCTCGGGGCTGGTGATCCCGGGCCTGGTGACGAGGAACGCTCCACCCGAGGCTGCGCCGGCCACCACGGTGAGGGCCTTGCCCTTCGACTGCTGCCAGGCGTTCAGGGTCGGGCCGGGGCCCAGGTACACCGCGTCGACCGCGCCGGAGAAGAGCGCCTGGACGGCAGCCGGGCCGGCGTTGAACGTCGAGGTCTCCACCTTCACGTCGGAGCCGAGCTCCTGGGCGAAGAAGCCCTTCTGTACGCCCACGATCGGGGTGGCGTGGGTGAGGTTCGGGAAGTACCCCAACCGCAGGATCGGCGGGCCGTCGGCGGAGGAGCAGCCGGCGAGACCGCTCAGTCCCGCAGTGGCAAGCACCGCTCCCACCACCAATCCCGACCACCGACGAACGAACCCGCGGTCCACGGATAGCCCCTTCCAGAGATTTCCTAGTGATTTAGTAGGGAAATGATCGCGCGCGCCTTCCGGAGTGTCAACAGGGCGTCCGGAAACTGGGACGGCAGCGCGGCAGGCACCACGAACGGCACCCGCCGGTCAGCTCCAGGCTCGCGGGTCGGCGATCAGCTCGCGGACCCGTTCGGGCAGCTCACCGCTGGCCACATCGGCGGCGGTGACCAGTTCGAGAATCTGCCGCTCACTGGCCCGCAACGCGATCCAGACCTTCTGCAGAGCGGCGGCCGCGCCGTGGTACCCCAACTCCTCGGGGCGCTGCCCGCGGACATGGGCCAAGGGTCCGTCGACCACCCGGATCACCTCGGCCAACGGGATCTTCGCGGCTGGTCGGGCCAGCCGGTACCCGCCCTCCGGTCCGCGCTGGGCGGTGACGATCCCGCCGCGGCGCAGCTGCAGCAGGATGCTCTCCAGGAACTTCGGCGGAATCTGCTGCGCCTGGGCCAACCGCTCCGCGGTCACCGGCCGGGCCGCAGCGCCAGCGGCCGGCACTGCCGCAGCAAGCTCGGCCGCAGCCAGCTCGGCCGCAGCCAGCTCCGCCGCGGCCAGCTCCGCCGCAGCAAGCTCCGCCACGGCACGCAGGGCGTAGTCCACCCGGGCCGAGAGTCGCATGCGCCGATTATCCGGGCCGTTGCCCGACCCGCCGCAACAGCCCCTCCTGTACCGCCGAGGCGACCAGCCGACCGTCCACAGTGAACATCCGGCCGGTGGCCAGGCCCCGCCCACCCGACGCCGACGGACTCCCGCAGTCGTAGAGGAACCACTCGTCAGCGCGGAACGGGCGGTGGAACCACAGCGCATGGTCCAGGCTCGCACCCACGACACCACCGGGTCCCCACACTTCGCCGTGTGTGGAGAGGACCGAGTCGAGCAGGGTGAGGTCGGAGGCGAAGGCCAGCGCGCAGGCGTGCAGCAGCGGGTCGTCGGGGAGCGTGCCGTCGAAGCGCATCCACACCCGGGGGTGCGGCTCGGCAGGGCGCTCCCCCGGCAGTACCCAGCCCGGTTCGCCGACGTACCGCACGTCGATCGGGCGGGAGATGCGCTCCCACAGGCCCATCCGGTCCGGGTGGCGCTGCAGCAGCTCGCCCTGGGTGGGCAACTCCTCCGGCAGCGGCACCCCGAGCGGGGCCGCGACGTGATGGTCCAGCCCCGCCTCGGCACAGTGGAACGAGGCCGACATGAAGAAGATCGGCACGTCGCGCTGCAGCGCCACCGAGCGGCGTACCGAGAACGAGCGGCCGTCGCGGATGTTCTCCACGGCGTACACGATCGGCTCACTCGGATCGCCGCCGCGCACGAAGTAGCCGTGCAGGGAGTGCACCTGCCGGTCCGCCTCGACGGTGCGCCCGGCGGCGACCAGTGCCTGGCCGGCGACCTGGCCGCCGTACACCCGCAGCGGGCCGATCGGTGGACTGCCGCCACGGAACGTCATCTCGGTCAACTGTTCCAGGTCCAGGATCTGCACCAGCTCGTCGACGGCGGCCTGCCCGACCAGCGGGCTCATCCGTTCTCCGCTAACGAACCGAGCCGGTGTACCCGCAGCGTGTTGGTCGATCCGGGGGTACCCGGTGGGCTGCCCGCGACGATGACCACCCACTCGCCCCGCGCCGCCACGTCCATCCGCAGCATCGCCTGGTCGACCTGGTGGAACATGTCGTCGGTGTGTTGGACGAAGGGGACGAGGTGCGCCTGCACCCCCCAGGACAGGGCCAGCTGCGGGAGTACCGCCGGATCCGGGGTGAACGCCAGCAGCGGCAGCCGGCAGTGCAGCCGGGCCAGTCGCCGTACCGTGTCCCCGGTCTGGCTGAACGCGACGAGCGCCTTGGCCCCGATGTGCTGGGCGATCTGCGAGGCGGCCGCGGTGATCGCACCGGTGTGCGTACGCGGGTCGTGCTGCAGCCGCGGTACGCCGATCGAACCCGCCTCGGTGGTGACGATGATGCGCGCCATGGTGGCGACCGTCAGCACCGGATGGCGCCCCACGCTCGTCTCCCCGGAGAGCATCAGCGCGTCGGCGCCGTCGAGCACCGCGTTGGCGACGTCGGAGGCCTCAGCCCGGGTCGGTCGGGAATTCTCGATCATCGAGTCGAGCATCTGGGTGGCGACGATCACCGGTTTGGCGTGCTCGCGGCACAGCTGCACGGCCCGCTTCTGTACCATCGGGACCTGCTCCAGCGGCAGCTCCACGCCCAGGTCGCCGCGGGCGACCATCAGGCCGTCGAAGGCGTCGACGATGGCGTCGAGCGCAGCCACCGCCTCTGGCTTCTCCACCTTGGCCAGCACCGGCCGGCGCCGCTGCAGCTCGTCCATGATCCTGCGTACCGGCAGCACGTCGTCGGGCGAGCGGACGAAGGAGAGGGCGATCAGATCCACCCCGAGGGTCAACGCGAAGCGCAGATCGTCAATGTCCTTCGTGGACAGAGCCGGGGTACTGATCGCCACATTGGGCAGCGACACCCCCTTGTGGTTGCTGACCGGACCGCCCTCCACCACCACGCACTCGATGTCGGGGCCGGCAACCTCGACGACCTCGACCGCCACCGCGCCGTCGTCGATGAGCAGGCGGTCGCCGGTCTTCACCTCGTCCGGCAGCTTGTCGTACGTGCAGGAGACCCGGTCATGGGTACCGACCACCTCGTCGCTGGTGATCGTCACGCGGTCACCGGTGCGCCACTGGACTCCGCCATCGGCGAACCTGCCCAACCGGATCTTGGGCCCCTGCAGGTCGGCCAGGATGCCGATGGGCCGACCGGAGGATACCGCGGCTTCCCGGACCAGCCGGTAGGCGTTCTCGTGGTCGGCCTGGTCGCCGTGGCTGAAGTTCAGCCGGGCCACGTCCATGCCGGCGTCCACCAGGCCGCTGATCCGTTCCGCCGTGGCGGTGGCCGGGCCGATGGTACAAACGATCTTCGCGCGACGGGTCACCGACCAAGGCTATCGCTCAACGGTGACCGGCGAGCTCGCGCTCCCAGAGGATCGAGGTGAGCCGCTCGATGCCGGCCGCGAGGTGGCGGCGGAAGGTGCTCATCGGCAGCTTCAGCAGGTCCGCGGCGCGTTGTTGGCTGCCGGCCGGCTGTAGGTACGTGTGGTGCAGCGCCCGGTAGCCGCGGCGGTCCCGCGGTGAACCCTCCAGGGTCGCCGCCGCCTCCCGGATGACCTCCTGGATGGCCAGCGCCCGGCCGGCCGGCGAGGTGTCGGTACCGGCCCGCGCGGCGACCAGTCGGGAGCGCACCAGCGCACAGCCGCGCAGCTTGTCCGGGCGGTCCAGGTCGTGCAGAGCAGCGCGCAGCGCACGGCCGAACTCCTGCGCGTCGAGCACCCGTACCGGCGCCGCGCCCGCCGTCGCGCGGATGTCCAGCGGCTGCTCGGCGGTTTCCCGGTCGGCCAGCAGCTCCAACCAGGCGACCGGGGACACCACCCGCCAGTCGTGGGCGTACCCGCCGTAACTGCGGCCGTCGACGGTGAAGTCCGCCTCGGGTACCCGGGCGAAGTCGGCGTACCCCAACGCCGGCGCCCAGTACTGCGGATCCGCGTAGTACTGCAGGCTCACCGCGATCTGCGGGGTGGTGAGGTAGATCCGGGCCAGATGCAGCGAGATGGCGGTGGCGGTGGCCGAGAGTCCCTGGTACTCCTGCGCGTCCAGCCAGAACCGCATCAGCGTGGCGGACTCGTCGGCGCGCAGTGGCGCGTGCCGTTCGAGGTACCCACAGGCACGGTCCACGGCCGGGTCGACCCGCCGGTCGGCGTCGTCGACCGCCTCCAGCCGCAGCACCAGACAGCAGCCGACCACCCCGTCGGGTGAGCGCGCCACAGCCAGCGCCTCGGGCTGACGGGCAAACCAGTGCTCAGCGAGCTTCGCCGAGGCGCCGCCCTCGTGCCGCTCGACCAGCTCCCGCACCGCCGTGAAGTCCGCGGCCCGCGGCGCGGCGACGACGAGGTCACCATCACCGGCCGGACCGGGCGCCAGCACCGAGGCGAGGGGGCCGAAGTCCGGGTTGTCGCGGTGCAGGTAGGTCAGCTCACGGAGCACGGTCTGCTGCGCGCTCGGGTCCGCGCCGCCGAACTGGTGCCGGTAGTACCGGCCGGCGCGGCGGTGGATCTCGCTGTACCGCTCGGGATGGCGCCAGCGCAGCTCGGCGGCGAGGGCGTCGCGGGCCAGCTCGTGCGGGAAGATGCCCCGGGCGCCGAACTCCATCACCGACAGGCCACAGAGCCAGTCGAAGAGCTCCCGGGCGTCGGGGATGTCCAGCAAGGCGGCGAGCAGGGGCTCCGTGGTGACGCGTACCTGGGCACAGGCCTCCACGGCGGCGCGGTGTCGCGGGCTGGGCACCACGTCGAGGAGCCCGGCCAGCAGCGCCGTCATCACCTGGGGCGAGGCCTTCGGCTCGAACCGGCCGCCGTTCTGGGCGCAGACGTCGGCGATGATGGCCAGTGCCAACGGATGCCCGCGGGTGAACGCCAGGGCTGCGGTGTGCTCGCTGGCCGGCACCCCCAACGCGGTGAGCAGGTTCGCGCTCTCGGCCGCGCCGAGGTTCTTCACCGCCACGGTACGCAGCAGCCCGCGCCAGCCCGGGTCGACCCGCCAGGACAGCGGCGGCGGCTCCCGGCCGGCGAGCACCGCGACCGCGTCGGCCGGCAGCGCGGTCAACAGATCCTCGCGCAGCCACCGGTCCAGCGGCGTCAACAGTTCGGCAGTGTCGAGCAGCAGCAGCAGCTGCGGGGTATCGGCCACGGTGGACAGAGCAGCTTCGATCGGCACCCGCAGGGCCAGGGCCAGCCCGGCGAGAATCCCGTCGGTGCCGGGGGCCAGATCCTGGGCGTCGAGCCATAGCACCCGCCGGCCGCCCTGACCGCCGAGCCAGGCCGCCTGGCGCAGCAGCGAGGTCTTTCCGACGCCGCCGGGGCCGTGCAGGTACACCACGCCACCGGTGCCGGGCGCCTGGAGCAGGGTGTCGAAGAGCGCGAGCTCGTCGGTGCGGCCGACGAAGGAGCGACGACGCGCGGCGGCGAGCTGATCGGCCAGTGCTGTGGTCACGGGCACTCCCTGTCAACGCGGCGCGGGTCGATGCGGTAACACATAGCCAACCGACGATGTGTGGCCCGGACCGGGCCACGACGGAGGTCGGCGGGTGCCGAACTCGATGTTACCGTCGGCGGATGCCTGAGAAGATCGCGGCGCTCATCGCGCGGATGGAGGCCGACCTGGCCGATCTGCAGGGAGCTGACGATATTCGTCGCTTCTTCCACGCGACCTACCTGAGGACCACCCGGGCGGTGGCCGAGGAGATCGACATTGGCGGGTTCGCCGACCCGGAATGGCTCGAACGCTGGGATCTCGTCTTCGCCGACCTCTACCTCGACGCCCTCGCGGCCGACCGGCGCGGCGATGCCGTCGCGCAGCCGTGGCGGATCGCCTTCGACACCGCGCGCAGCCGGCCCGACCTGCCACCGCTGCGGCACGTCCTGCTCGGCCTGAACGCACACATCAACTACGACCTGCCGCAGGCGCTGATCGCAGTGATCAGTCCACCCGAGTTCGACGACCCGCAGCTGCTCGGCCTGCGCGCCCGCGACCACAAGCACGTCGACGACGTGCTGCTGAACCGGGTCGGCGACGAGGATGACGAGTTGAGTGCGGTCTCCCGGCTGACCCTGCTCGACCGGCTGTTACGCCCGCTCAACCGGGTCGCGACCCGGCGCATCCTGACCGAGGCGCGGGCGAAGGTCTGGCGCAATGCGGTGCTCCTGGACCGGGCCCGCCGGTCCGGACCCGAGGCGTACACCGCACTGCTCGGCGAGCTGGAGGCGCTCTGCGCGGCGCGGCTGAGCGAGCTCGCGGCGCCCGGACAGGTGCTCCTCAAGCTGACCCGCCGCGGCTTCGGGGTGGTACTCCCCGACGCACCATCCTGAGTGGTCTTGTGATGACCTGCGTACTTTCACTACGCTCGTCCTCTGTGAACCATGTGGCCTTACCCCTGGAAGGACGACCATGGCTGAGCACCCCGATTCCACCATCGTCGAAGACCACCGGCTGCTGAACGAGAGCCTGGGACTCGTCGCGCCGCAGTCCAGCGAGCTGATCGCCGCCTTCTACGACAAACTGTTCGCCGACTACCCGGGCGTACGGGAGATGTTCCCTGCGGACATGGACCCGCAGCGGGAGAAGCTGCTCAAGGCGATCATCGCGCTGGTGACCAACTACGACCGCCCGGACCAGCTGGGCCCCGCGCTCACCTCGATGGGGCGCAACCACTCCCGGTACGGCGCCCAGCCCGCGCACTTCGACGCCGTCGGTGCGACCCTGCTCGCCACCCTGCGTTCCTTCGCGGGCGAGGCCTGGACGCCGGAGTACGAGGGTGCCTGGACCCGGGCGTACACGGCCGCGGCCGGCGCGATGATGGCCGCCGCGGATCAGGCCACCGCGAACTGAGCCGAAGTACCATGGAACGACTGCTGTCCGCTTAGCGAACTATCAGCGCTTTGCCCGACGGTAGGCAATAGACGTTGGCCTATCTACCCCTGGAACTCTGGTCCGACCCCCGGGTAGATAGGCCAACGTCTATTGCCTACCGCGCGGCGAGGGGCTCCGAGGCCGGGGTCACCGGCGACGGCAGGCTGCCCGCACCACCCAGGTACTGGTGGATCGAGGCTGCCGCGGCCCGCCCTTCGGCGATCGCCCACACGATCAGCGACGCGCCGCGGTGCGCATCACCGGCGACGAAGACCCCGGGCGCCGACGTCTGCCAGTCCGGCCCGCAGTCCAGTGCGCCCCAGCCGTTGCGGGCCAGCCCGAGCTGGTCCAGCAGCGGCCCCGTCTCGGTACCCTCGAAGCCGATAGCGAGCAGCACCAGGTCCGCCGGCATCTCGCGTTCCGAACCGGGCACCACGGTCATGATCCGCTGACCGTCCACCTTGGACACCTCGACCTCGGCGAGGCGCACCGAGCCCAACCGGTCCGGATCCTCGGGCGAGGCGACGAACTCCTGGATGGCGACGGCGAAGTCCCGCTCGCCGCCCTCCTCATGGGCCGGATAGTTGCGCAGGAGCCACGGCCAGGTCGGCCACGGGTCGCGCGAGGAGTCCCGGACGTCCGGGGGCTGGTGGTAGATGTCGAGCTGGTGCACGGTCGCCGCACCCTGGCGGTGCGCCACGCCGAGGCAGTCCGCCGCGGTGTCTCCGCCGCCGACGATGAAGACGTGCTTACCGGCGGCGTCGATGGGCGGTGCCGTCAGCGGACCGGCAGCCGGGTCGCCGGGAGCCGCGGACCGGCCCGCGACAAAGCGGTTCGAGCCGACCAGGTGCTCCATCGCGAGGTGTACCCCGCGCAGTTGGCGGCCGGGGGTACCCGGCGCGTCCCGGCCGGCAAGTGCGCCGGTGGCGAGCAGTACAGCATCGTGGCGGGCGCGCAGCTCATCGACGGTCACGTCGACCCCGACCGCGCAGCCGGTCACGAACTCGATCCCCTCGGCCCGCAGCTGCACCAGCCGCCGGTCGATGTGTACCTTCTCCAGCTTGAAGTCCGGGATGCCGTAGCGCAGCAGCCCGCCCACGGCGTCGTCGCGCTCGTACACCGTCACCGCATGCCCGGCGCGCGCCAACTGCTGGGCTGCGGCCAGTCCGGCCGGGCCGGAGCCGACCACGGCCACGCTGCGCCCGGAGACCGAAACGGCCGACCGCGGCGTCACCCGACCGCGCTCGTACGCCCGATTGATGATCTCCACTTCGATCAGCTTGATCGTCACCGGGTCGTCGCTGATACCCAGCACGCAGGCGGCCTCACACGGCGCGGGGCAGAGCCGGCCGGTGAACTCCGGGAAGTTGTTGGTGGCGTGCAGCGACTCGATGGCGAAGTCCCAGGCGTCGGTACGTACCAGGTCGTTCCAGTCCGGAATCCGGTTCCCCAGCGGACATCCCGCGGTATCGCTCATGCAGAACGGGACGCCGCAGTCCATGCACCGGGTCGCCTGGGCACGGACCAGCTCGTCGCCGGCCGAGGGGTAGACCTCGCGCCAGTCCAGTAGCCGTACCGGCACCGGCCGGCGGGCCGGAAGCTGGCGCTCGTGGCGCAGGAAGCCGCTCGGGTCAGGCATGGGTCGCCTGTTCAGATACGTGGGGCTGCCGAGCCGAGGTCACAGCCGCCGCCACTCGGGGCGCCGGTGCGGCCGGCAGAGCCATCACTGCGCTGTCCACGTCACGGCCGTCGGCCTCCGCGGCCCGCATCGCCTGCATGACCCGCCGGTAGTCCCGTGGCACCACCGCGGTGAACTCCGCGACCGCGGTGTCCCACCGGGCCAGCAGCCCGGCCGCCACCGCCGAGCCGGTCTCCGCGTGGTGGCGCTCGACGAGCTCCCGCAGCCGGTCGGCGTCGGCTGGGGACAGTGGTTCCAGGTCGACCAGCTCCGGGTTGACCCGCATCGGGTCCAGCCGCCAGACGAACGCGCTACCGCCGGACATGCCGGCCGCGAAGTTGCGCCCGGTCGGGCCGAGCACCACGACGGTACCGCCGGTCATGTACTCGCAGCCGTGATCGCCGACGCCCTCGACCACCGCGACGGCACCGGAGTTGCGCACCGCGAACCGCTCCCCCACCCGGCCGCGCAGGTACAGCTCGCCGCTGGTGGCGCCGTACAGGATCGTGTTGCCGGCGATGATCTGATCCTCCGCGACGAACGGCGCTGACTCATCGGGGCGCACCACCAGCCGGCCGCCGGAGAGTCCCTTGCCGACGTAGTCGTTGGCGTCACCGTAGAGGCGCAGTGTCATGCCCCGGGCGGCGAAGGCGCCGAAGGACTGGCCGGCGGTGCCGCGCAGGGTCACCTCGATGGTGTCGTCGGGCAGTCCGGCGCCACCGAAGCGGCGGGCCACCTCGCCGCCGAGCATCGCGCCGACACTGCGGTGCTCGTTACGGACGGCGACGTCGATGCGGACCGGACCGCCACCGACCAGCGCCGGATGGGCCGCCGCGATCAGCACCTGGTCCAGCGCCAGTTCCAGCTTGTGGTCCTGGGCCTGGGTACGGCGCCGCGGCGCGCCCTGCGCCAGCGCCGGTACGTGCAGCAGCGGCGAGACGTCGATCCCGCGCGCCTTCCAGTGATCCACGGCGGGGCGCACGTCGAGCAGCTCAGCCTGCCCGATCGCCTCGGCGATGCTGCGGAAGCCCAGCTCGGCAAGGTAGCCGCGGACCTCCTCGGCCAGGAACCGGAAGAAGTTCTCCACGAACTCCGGCTTGCCGGTGAACCGCTTGCGCAGCACCGGATTCTGCGTGGCGATACCGACCGGACAGGTGTCCAGATGGCAGACCCGCATCATGATGCAGCCCTCGACGATCAGCGGCGCCGTGGCGAAGCCGAACTCCTCGGCGCCCAGCAGCGCAGCGACCACCACGTCGCGACCGGTCTTGAGCTGACCGTCCACCTGGACCGTGACCCGGTGCCGCAGCCCCTGGATCAGCAGGGTCTGCTGGGTTTCGGCCAGACCGAGCTCCCACGGTGTACCGGCGTGCTTCAAGGAGTTCAGCGGTGACGCGCCGGTACCCCCGTCGTGGCCGGAGATCAGGATGACGTCGGCCTTGGTCTTGGCCACGCCGGCCGCGACCGTGCCCACCCCGACCTCCGAGACCAGCTTGACGTGCACCCGCGCGGCAGGGTTGACGTTCTTCAGGTCGTAGACCAGCTGGGCGAGATCCTCGATGGAGTAGATGTCGTGGTGCGGCGGCGGCGAGATCAGCCCCACGCCGGGGGTGGCGAAGCGGGTCCTGGCGATCCACGGCCACACCTTGGTGCCGGGCAGCTGCCCGCCCTCACCGGGCTTGGCCCCCTGCGCCATCTTGATCTGCAGGTCGTCGGCGTGCACCAGGTACTCGCTGGTGACCCCGAACCGGCCGCTGGCGACCTGCTTGACCGCCGAGCGGCGGGCCGGGTCGTAGAGCCGCTCGACGTCCTCGCCGCCCTCACCGGTGTTGGACTTGCCGCCCAACCGGTTCATCGCGATGGCGAGGGTCTCGTGTGCCTCGGCCGAGATCGAGCCGTAGCTCATGGCGCCGGTGGCGAAGCGCTTGACGATCTCGTCAACCGGCTCCACCTCGTCCAGCGGCACCGCCGGGCGCTCGCCGTAGCGCAGGTCGAAGAGGCCGCGCAGCGACCCGGCCTTCGCGGCCAGAGCGTCCACACTGGACGTGTACTGCCGGAACACGTCGTACTGCCGGGAACGCGTCGCGTGCTGCAGCAGGAACACCGTTTCCGGGTTGAACAGGTGCAGCTCGCCCTCGCGGCGCCACTGGTACTCCCCGCCGACCTCCAGCCGCCGGTGGGTGCGCTCGGCGGGGTTCGCCGGGTACGCCCGGGAGTGCCGCGCGGCCACCTCGGCGTGTACCTCCTCCAGCCCGATCCCGCCGATCCTGCTGCTGGTCCCGGTGAAGTAGCGGGCGACGAACTTGTCGTCCAGCCCCAACGCCTCGAAGACCTGGGCTCCGCAGTACGACGAGACTGTCGAGATGCCCATCTTCGACATGATCTTCAGAACGCCCTTGCCGAGTGCCTGGACGTAGTTGCGGATCGCCTTGTCCGGGCTGATCCCGGACAGCGCACCGGTGAGGATCAGATCCTCGACGGACTCGAAGGCCAGGTACGGGTTGACCGCGGCCGCGCCGTACCCGATGAGCACCGCGACGTGGTGCACCTCCCGGCAGTCCCCGGACTCGACGATCAGCGCCACCTGGGTCCGGGTCTGCTCGCGGATCAGGTGCTGGTGCACCGCGGCGGTGAGCAGCAGCGACGGGATCGGCGCCAGGTCAGCGGTGGAGTCGCGGTCGGAGAGGACCAGGATGCGTACGCCGTCCTCGATCGCCTCGGAGACCCCGCGCATGATCTCGACCAGCCGGGCCTTCAGGCCGGCTGCGCCGTCGCGTGCCGGGTACAGCCCGGAGACCTGCACCGCCTTGAAGCCGGGCAGGTCGCCGTCCTCGTCGATGTTCAAGATCTTGGCCAGCTCATCGTTGTCGATGACCGGGTACGGCAGCACGATCTGCCGACAGCTCGCCGGCCCGGGGGCGAGCAGGTTGCCCTCCGGCCCGATGGTGGCCTGCACGCTGGTGACCAGCTCCTCGCGGATCGCGTCCAGCGGCGGGTTGGTCACCTGGGCGAAGAGCTGGGTGAAGTAGTCGTAGAGCAGCCGGGGCCGGGTGGAGAGCGGGGCGATCGGAGTATCGGTGCCCATCGATCCGATCGGCTCGGTGCCGGTACGCGCCTTCGGGGCGATCAGGACCTTCAGATCCTCCTCGGTATAGCCGAAGGTCTGCTGGCGGCGCTGGACCGACTCGTGGGTGTACACCACGTGCGCCCGCTCGGGCAGCTTCTCCAGCTGCATCAGCCCGGCGTGCAGCCAGTCGGCGTACGGCTCGGCTGCGGCGAGCTCCGCCTTGATCTCGTCGTCCGACACGATCCGCCCGGCCGCGGTGTCCACCAGGAACATCCGACCCGGCTGCAGCCGGCCCTTGGCCACCACTGTGGACGGATCCAGGTCGAGTACCCCCGCCTCGCTGGCCAGCACCACGAGCCCGTCGGCGGTACGCCACCAGCGGCCGGGGCGTAGCCCGTTGCGGTCGAGCACCGCGCCGACGACGGTACCGTCGGTGAACGCCACGCTCGCCGGCCCGTCCCAGGGCTCCATCAGGCAGGAGTGGAACTGGTAGAACGCCCGGCGGGCCGGGTCCATCGTGAGATCGTTTTCCCACGCCTCGGGAATCATCATCAGTACCGCGTGCGGCAGGCTGCGCCCCGACAGGTGCAGCAACTCCAGCACCTCGTCGAAGTTGGCCGAGTCCGACGCGTCCGGGGTACAGATCGGGAAGATCCGGCGCAGCGAGCGCGGGGTCGACGCGGCCCCGTCGCCGACCAGGGCCGGGCTGGCCAACATCGACTCGCGGGCCGCCATCCAGTTGCGGTTGCCCCGGATCGTGTTGATCTCGCCGTTGTGCGCGATGAACCGGTACGGGTGGGCCAGCGGCCAGGACGGGAAGGTGTTGGTGGAGAAGCGCGAGTGCACCAGGGCGATGGCGCTGACCACCCGGGGGTCGGAGAGCTCCGGGTAGAAGGAGGCGAGCTGGTCCGGGGTGAGCATGCCCTTCCAGGTCATCGTCCGCGAGGACAGCGACGGGAAGTGCAGCGCGATACCGCGTTCGCGGGCCTCCCGCTCGGTCTGCTTGCGGACGGCGAAGGCGACCCGGTCCAGCTCGATCCCGCTGAGCACGTCGCCGGCCCACTTGGACGCGGTGTTGGTGAGCCGCTCGGCGACCAGGAAGAGCTGGACCACCCGCGGCATCGCGGCCAGCGCGCTCGCGCCCAGCCCGGTCGGGTCGACCGGCACGTCCCGCCAACCGAGCACCCGGGCGCCCTCGACCAGGGCGTACTTCTCCACGACCCGCCGGGCCCGGTCAGCGTCACCCGGATCCGTGGGCAGGAAGGCCAGGCCGGTGGCGTAGGACCCGGCGGCCGGCAACTCGATCCCGGCGGCACCGGCGACCGCCCGGCAGAACTCGTCCGGCACTCCGATCAGGATGCCCGCGCCGTCGCCGGTGTTCTGCTCGGCGCCGCGGGCACCCCGGTGGTCCATCCGGCAGAGTGCGGCGATGCCCCGAAGTACCACGTCGTGCGAACGTCGACCGGCCAGATCCGCAACGAAGGCCACCCCACAGGAGTCATGCTCGTTCGCGGGGTCGTAGAGACCCTGCGGCTGGGGTGACCTCACGGTGATCGGGCCTCCTGTCGTCAACGGTGAACGCAGCGGGACGACGTCGGCCCAGGTGGTCGAAGGGCAAGTGTACGCGAATGCACCCCCGAACCGAGAAGGTCGAATTGATCACACAGCGGCCATGGACGACACCGCACGCGCCGGGACGACCCCCTCCCGGTGGGCCGGGCCGGCGCGGGCCGGACGGCTACGCCAGTGGCGTCTCCTCGACCCAGATCGCCGGGACGGCACAGTCCAGGTTTGCCTGGCACACCGTGCGATTGCTGCGGTAGTGGTCCTCCTTGGCGACAAAGACCGACGCGATGAGCCAGAACGCGAAGGTGTCGCCACTGGCGCCGAGGATGGTCAGCCCCGGATCGCCGGCCGGGTACGCCCCGCAGCCGTTGTCGCTGAACAAGGTGGAGCCCGACGTGGCCGTATCCGACCAGAGCGGTACACAACGCTGCGCATCAGCCTCGAACGCCCCGGTCGTCGGGTTCACCCGCTGCGCCACCAGCCGCAGCTGCCCCCGGTTGGCCGCGCGCGACCAGGGCACAGTGCCGGGCACGGACGGGGTGTCGATCAGGTGCCGGAAGGTGTACGTCGCCTCCGGCCGGAACGTGAGCCGGGACAGCGGGTACTTCGGGCGTACCAGCACACCGATGCCGGACTGGGCGGCCCCGCCCGCCTGCGCCACGGTCAGGTCGGTGACGTTCAGCACGTGCAGCCGTCCGGTCTGCGCCGACGCCGACTTCATCTGGACCAGGTCCGGCAGGTCTGCACTGGTCCACTGCAGCGCGTACTGGTGGTTGACCGGTACCACCGACGGCGCCGTACCCGCCGGCAGGCGCAGATCAGCGAGCCACTCGTCCAGGGCCGGCCCGCCGAGCCCGCGCCACAGGTCCGCCATCCGGGCCAGTACCGGGTCCGGCTGGGTGTGCAGCACGGCATCGCGCAGTTCGGCCAGGATCGCGGTGCGCCGGTGGTACGCCTCCTCGGCGCTGCGCCGGCCCAGCCGTACCTCCACGTCGAGGCTGCGCAGCTGCAGCAGATAGTGGTCGTACGCCTCGTCCACCGGGGTGGGGCGGTCCAACTGGTCCAGCGCAGCGGCCGCGGCCGCACCCATGCCCCACGCGTCGGTGGTCAGGGTCTGGGTGGCCGGTCGCCCCGGCCCCGCCGTCTGTGTCATGCCGCCCTCCAAGATCCCCCGCGACTTGATAGTGCCGCTACGCGTAGCATGCGACTTTTTCGCAGGTCAGGAGGGTGAATGGTGAAAGGCGATGAATCGATAGGTCCGATGCACCCTGGGCCGATTGGGCTGTGGTGTCGGGCATGGGTGGGACTCGGCCAGCATGCACGTTCGAAGGATCGTGGTGGCGACCCGTGACGCGTACCCTCCCGCTCGGAGCGCATCGGCTCCCAGTCGGCGGAGGTGTGCAGTGGCGCTGGTACGGAGCGGATCGATATTCGGCGACCAGCAGGCGGGACAGGTCATGGCGGCCGCGGTCAGTGCCGGCGCCGCGCCGGGCGCGGTCGGGCAGGCCCCGGTGCAACGCCCGGGCGAGCCCGCGGGTGCCGAGCCGGCCCCGGCGGGTGTCGCGGTGATGGCCGGGGTCGGACCGGGCGGGGCGGCTTCCGGCGCCGCGGCGGCGGTGCCGTCGCTGCCCGCCAACGGCCTCGCCGTACTGGTCGCGTTCGGGCTGCTGGCGGCGGGCACCTTCGGCGCGTACGAACTGAACTACTGGCGCCCGACCGCGACCTTCCGGATGGGCGCGAACATGTCGGCGTTCGGCGGGCTCTTCGTCTTCTCCGCCGCGGTGGAGCGGCTACTGGAGCCGATCACGCAGTGGCTGCCCGGCCGGCGCAGCCGGGGCGACTACGAACGGATGATCGCGGCGGTGGCCAACCGGCACCCGGTGATGGGCCTCACCGACGTGGCCGAGGCCAAGGCCCGGATGGATCGGATGCGGGCCAACCGCACCGTGCTCACCTGGGGCCTCGCGACCGGGGTCTCGACCATCGTGGCCGGGGCCGCCGGCTTCAACCTGCTGCACATGCTCGCCGAGAACGCCCAATGGGACGGCGTCACCAGCTGGGCCGACTCGCTCATCACCGGCCTCGTGGTGGGCAGCGGTACCAAGCCGCTGCACGATGTGATCGCCCGGGTACAGAAGGGTAAGGAACGCGCCGAGGACGCGGCGACGTAACCGTCCCCCGCACGTGCTCGGGGTGGGCAGCCGGCTGTCGTGGCAACCAGCTGCCCACCCCGAACGTTTCGCGCGCCCGGTCGGCAGCTACAGGTTCGAGCCGTGTATCTGCGCCTGCACGACGGCCACGAGTCGCACCAGTGCGTGCGCCCGGGCGTACTCGGCAGGGGTGAACGACGGCTCGAAGCGGTGCACCAGCAGGCTTCCGCCGGTCGGGTCGGCAAGCACCATGGCGTGTGCGGTGTACCCCTCGCGCCCGGTTGCCGGGTGTCCCCGCCAGATGATCTCGCAGTCGCCCAGCAGCGACTGCAGCGCGGAGTCGAGCTGGGCGGGGTCGGCCGCGACCCGGGTCGCCAACCCCAGCATCCGGGTCGGCTCGTCGACCAGTCCACGCGCCTCCGCGCGGCACAGCCATGGCTCGCGCCCGCGGCCACGCCGCACCGCCTCCACCAGATCGGCGGGGGTGAGCTCCTCCGGCGCCTCGACCAGGAACTCGTCGACGGCGCCCGCCTCGGTCGTGTGTACCTGCACGGAGAGGATGTTCACCGACTTCAGGGCCAGGCTCGCTGCGAGCAGCGCCAGAAAGCCCGGCCGGTCGTCCACAGTGGCCCGGATCCGCCATAACGCCATGTCGGTCTCCTCTTGCGCTGCCTGAAGAATTCTGGTCAGGCGGCCCGGCGTAACGGGTCCGCCGCCGCCTCGTCGAGCCGATCGCCGAGCACGGCACCTGCCGCGTCGACCAGTTGAGCCAGTCGATCCACTTCACCCCGGTGGAACGGCGGGGCGAAGAGTGCTGCGTCGCGCTGGCCGGCGACCGGCCCACCCCGGCCGACCAGCAGGACCAGTCCGGCCCGATGGAATGGCGCCACCGCCAGGTGGGTACCGTCCGCGCCGGCCACGGCCCGCGGGCGCAGCGGCGTGAACTGCGCGGTCGGGAGCACCGCCGGAGCCCGCCAGCTGGCTCCCACCACCTGCGCGATGGGGCTGCCGCCGGCCGGCCAGTCCTCGGCAACAGTCACGGCGACGGCCCAGTCCGCAGCGACCGCGCCCGGCACCGCGTCAATCAGGATGAGCAGGCCACGTTCCGGGTTGGTCGCCAACTGCCCGACGACCGCCACCTCCCGGCTCCCCGGCTCAGGCAACTCGGTGGCCCGCCAGGCGCCGACCACGTTGACCCCGGGCACCGCGGCGAGCCCGGCCAGCACCCGGTCCACAGTGGACGAAATCGGCCACACGACGGTGAAGTCGTCGACAGCGCGGCCACCGGCCCGCTCCAGCACGACCACCTGCACGATGTCCGCGCCGACGATGCCGAGGGTGCGGGCCACCTGTCCCAGCGTGCCCGGGCGGTCCGGCAACTCCACCCGCAGTCGCAACAGCATGTCTGCCCCATCCCCTCCGGCTCAGCTGCTCATTACCCTGCCGGACCGGGGTTACCGCGCTGTTACGCGCTCGTATCGATGCCCGGGCGGGTGGGTGACGCGGCGGGGCCCGGTGCTCCGCGCCGCTCACCGAAGCTGAGAGCGGGCTGAGAAAACGCTCGGTGTGCGCTGGGTCCGGGCGCGCCAGATTGACGTCGGGGTACCAAGATTGCCAGGCTGCGTACGCCGCGTCGGCGCCCCGGGTACCGGGTGGTCGCCTGGAACGTGGGCTGGTCGACCAGCACCATGCGCAGAATCCGGACCGGAGGGGAGACCGATGCCTGACGGACAGATCGTCATCTCGGGCCTGACCAAGCAGTACAAGCAGGTCAGGGCCGTAGATGACCTGTCGTTCACGGTCGAGTCGGGTCGGGTCACCGGCTTCCTCGGCCCGAACGGTGCCGGCAAGACCACCACGCTGCGGATGCTGCTCAACCTGGTCACCCCGACCGCCGGGACCGCCACGATCGGCGGGCACCGCTACGCGGATCTCACCGATCCGATCCGCACCGTCGGGGCGATCCTGGAAGCCTCGGCCGCGCACTCCGGGCGTACCGGCCGCAACCACCTCCGGGTGATCTGCGAGGTAAACGGGTTTCCGGCCAGCCGGGCCGACGAGGTGCTCGACCTGGTCGGGCTGACCCCGGCGGCGAAACGGAAATTCAAGGGGTACTCCCTGGGCATGCGCCAGCGGCTGGGCATCGCCGCGGCGTTGCTCGGCGACCCGGGCGTCCTGATCCTTGACGAGCCGGCGAACGGCCTGGACCCCGAGGGCATCCGGTGGATGCGCGAACTGCTGCGCGGCCTCGCCGGCCAGGGACGCACGATCCTGGTCTCCAGCCACCTGCTCTCCGAGATGGAGCAGCTCGCCGACGATGTCGTGATCATCGCGGCCGGGCGGCTGATCCGGCAGGGTCCGCTGGACGAGGTGATCGGGGCGATGTCCACCGATGCCCAGGTGCGGGTGCGGACCCCCGAACCGGAGAAGCTGACCGCGGCACTCGCCGAGATCGGTGCCACCGTGACGCCCCGGGGCGACGGCGGGCTGCTCGTCACCGGCGCCGAGGCTGCGGCGATCGGTGACGCGGCCCACGCGGCCGGGGTGCCGCTGCACGAGCTGGCCACCCAGCGGCCGGACCTGGAAGACGTGTTCCTGGAACTGACCCAGGGGAAGGCGGCAATCCGATGACGCGACTCATTCGCGGCGAGCTGCTGAAGATCCGTACCACCAACACCTGGTGGCTCTTCGGTCTCGGCGCTCTGGTGATGACCGGCGTCGCCTTGACGATCAACAGCATCCAGGCGCACTTCTTCCTGAAGCCGTTCGACGACTACCTGAGCTCGACCCGCCGGCGCGGACCGGGTGACCTGCCCCGGGGCCGCCTGACTGCGCTACAGCAGGAGTGGGCGGCCAACCACGACGTGATCGGGCAGGCAGCCAAGATCTTCACCTCGGGTCAGTTCATCGGGGTGCTGATCGTCATGCTGCTCGGCATCCTGCTGATCACCAACGAGTACCACCACCAGACCGTCACCACCACGTTCCTCAACACCCCGCACCGCACCACGGTGGTACTGGGCAAGCTGGTCACCGGGGTCCTCCTCGGAGCGTTCTTCTGGCTCGCCACGACGGCCGTCAACCTGGTGGTCGGCAGCATCTTCCTGCACAGCCAGGGCTGCGACAGCCAGCTCGCCCCCAGCCAGGTCTGCGGCAGCCAGCTCGCCCCCAGCCAGGTCTGCGGCAGCCAGCTCGGGCACTGGGAAGTGATCCGGGCAATCCTGCTCAACCTGGCGGCCTATGCGATCTGGGCGGTCTTCGGCATCGGCTTCGGCGCCCTGGTCCGTAGCCAACTCGGCGCGACAGTCACCGCGACCGTGCTGTACCTGGCCGGTACGGCGGCGGGCCGGCTGATCTTCGAACTGATCCACACCTTCTGGATCGACAAGGACTGGGTGCTGACCGCACAGGTGGTGATCCCATCCGTCGCGTCGCAGGTCATGATCTCGCCGGTGAAGACCTTCGAGCAGAGCCCGCAGCAGTGGGTGGGTGCCGTGGTGCTGATCGGGTACGGCCTGGTCGCCGGGGTCATCGGTACCTGGATCCTGCGGCGGCGCGACGTTTCCTGATGTCGACGTCGACTGGAGGCCCGTGCCGGTGAACACCCGTCTCTTCGAGCTGGTCAACCAATTTGCCCGGAGTACCGCCTGGCTGCACCCGCTCGCGGCCGGCTACGCCCGTTTCGGGGTCGTACTCTTCGCCGGTCTGCTGCTGGCGGGTTGGTGGATCGCCCGCCGCGGCGGGACGGCCGCCACCATGGCTGTCGCCCTGTGGGCACCGGCAGCCACCCTGCTCGCGGTGGCGGTCAACCAGCCGATTGTCGACGCAGTACGCGGGGCCCGGCCGTACACCGTGCTGCCCCACGCGCTGGTGCTGCTCGACCGCACCACGGACTACTCCTTCCCGAGCGACCACGCCACCATGGCCGGCGCGGTGGCCGGCGTCCTGCTCCTGGTGCACCGCCGCCTCGGGATGACCGCCGTGGCGGCAGCCCTGCTGATGGCCGCCGCCCGTGTCTACTGTGGAGTCCACTGGCCCGCCGACGTCCTCGCCGGGCTGGTCTTCGGTGCCGCTGTGGGCCTGGGTACCGGTCTGGCCGCCCGCGCCGTGGGGCCGCGCGTCGTCGTCCGGCTTTACCACACCCGGCTGCGGCCGCTGCTGACTACACCATCCGGCGCAGCAGGGTGCTCACCCGGTCCGGGTGGAACTCCTCGGGATCGAAGTCGCGGCCGAGCCATTCGCGCCTCGCCTCGTGATCGGGGTGCGCCGGATCGGTGAGCGCAGCGAGCAGATCGCCGTACCCGTGTACCCCGCCCACGTCCTCGGGCGGGCAGGCCCGTTCACCGCCGAGGCAGACCGGGTACCGCTCATCCGGGTCGGCCGGGATCACGTCCTCGACGACGATCTCGTGCTCCCACCAGTCACCGAAGTCGTAGGTGTAGTTGAGCGTGCTGCCGTGGCTCGCCACCGCGTCGAGGCGGAAGTCCAGCTCGTCGTGCAGCGCCAACTCGTTCCCCGGGTCGGGCTCGCCGTACTGCTTGCCGTCGACGTCGAACGAGTGCAGGTGGCAGTTCTGCCACCCCATCGCGTACTGGATCGCGCGGTGCACCCGGTCCAGGGTGTACCCCGCCGGCAGCTGCAGCCGGCGCCAGATCGGCGGAGCGACGCCGTCGAGCGTCACCCTGAGCTGAAAGATGTGGCGTTCCATCGTGGGGTTCATTGTTGACGCTCCGGGCCGCTCAGGCCACGCTGATCCCGATGACACGCTGATCCCGGTGATCTGTCCTACGTGTCGGGAGCAACGCCAACAGGAGTGCCGGGGCGGCTGCTGGTGCGACTTGTCAGCATCGTCAGCCGCCGCCGACCCCGCCGGTCACCGGCCGGCCCGGTGCCGAGCCTGGCCGGGGCCGATAATCGGCCCATGCATCGACTCTGGCCCGACCCGGACCCGGCGACCCCGCTCGACGACGCGGCTCTGATCCGGCTCTACGCGCCGGATCGCAGCCGGCCCCGGCTACGGGTCAACTTCGTCGCCAGCCTCGACGGCGCGGTGACCCTGCAGGGGTACTCCGAAGGGCTCTCCGGCCCGGCGGACAAGCGGGTCTTCGGGCTGCTGCGCATGGTCTGCGACGCGCTCCTGGTCGGCGCCGGCACGCTGCGCCACGAGTCCTACCACGCGGTGCGTCTGGACGCCGGGCGCCGGGAATGGCGGGTGGCGCAGGGGCTCGCCGAGTACCCCACGCTCGTGGTCGTCTCGAAGGCGCTCTCGCTGGACCCGGCCCACCCGGCGCTGGCCGAGGCGCCGGTCCGGCCGATCGTGCTGACCTGCGCCGCCTCGCCCGCGCCGGCCCGGGCGACCCTGGCGAGGGTCGCCGATGTCCTGGTCCACGGCGACGCCGGGATCGACTTCGCCGCGGCACTTGCCGAACTGCACGCCCGCGGGCTGGCGCAGGTGCTCTGTGAGGGTGGGCCGCAGCTGCTCGGGGCGCTGACCGGGGCCGACCTCGTGGACGAGCTCTGCCTCACCATCGCGCCACTGCTCGCCGGGGCCGGCCCCGGGCGGATCAGCGCCGGCCCGCCCAGCCCACAGCCCCGCCGGCTCCCCCTGGGCCACGTCCTCGCCGCGGAGGACGCGCTGCTCGTGCGGTACGCCCGCTGATCGCAGCACATCACGCTGGGTGCGGGTGAGGTGTACGCCCGCACGGTTGTCTCCGGGGTCAGCCACGGCACCGAGATCGCCTGGTTGACCGGCGAAGCGGCGGCGCTGCACCGCAACTGGGACACCGAGCGGCGGGTGTACCTCGACGGGCCGGGGCGGGACTACGCGGTCGCGCCCGGGTACGAAACCGTCGCGATGGTCGCGGAGGTGGCGCGCGATGTCCGCGACGTCGTGGTCGGCGATCTGGTCTACCTGGACCGCCCACTCGCCGACGGACACCTCGTCGACGCGCGCACCGGAGTGTCGCCCCTACAGCACGTCCGTGATGTCGCCGTTGCTGATCAGGCTGGCCGCGGCCGGGTCGAACCCGCCGTCGTATCCGGTGTCGCCGCTACCATCGGTGATCAGGCTGTCCGCGGCCGGGTCGAACCCGCCGTCGTCGTTCCCGTAGTCGCCGCCGTCGCCGTCGAAGCCGTAGTCGTCCATGGTGTCCTCCGTTGTGGATCTCGCCTGGTGATGGACAGAGCCTATGCGCCGCCCCTGACCCGTAGATCCACAGTTCGTGCCAAGCCAGGCCGCCCCAAGGCGCGCCACCGGTGGCCACCTGGTCGCCTCAACGGTTGGACCCGGACGGACGGACCGATCTTCACGGCGTACGCCCGGCCCTGTCCCAACGCTGAAACGCTCACTGCGGCCACACTCCAGCTCCTGGCGCATCCCGGGATGACCGAAGCTGAACTGCGGTGGGTCACCCGGTGGGTAGCCGCGTTTTCTGATACAGAGAGCGAGTGACCGTGCCCGCCATCCGCCACTTCACCGCCTCCGCGATCGTCATCGACGACGCCGACCGGGTCCTGCTGGTCCACACAACAACCTCGGTCTGTGGGTCTACCCGGGCGGTCACGTCGAGGAGAACGAGGACCCCGCCAGGGCCGTCCTGCGTGAGGTCCGCGAAGAGACCGGCATCGACGTGGAGATCATCGCCGAGGAGCGGTTCGCGCACCCGGCCGTCGACGTGGTCCCAACGCCGTTCACGATCCTCGTCATGAACGTGGCCGACCCGAAGATCGGCACCCACCAGCACATCGACCTGGTGTACGTCTGCCGGCCGTATTCAACCGAGGTCGTGCACCAACCCGACGAAGTCAGCGGCTGCCGGTGGGTACCCCTCGCAGACGTCGCCAGCCTCGACACCCCGCCGGAACTACCGACCCTCATCGCGGCGGCGGCCAAGTACCTCCGCGCGGCGTCCTGACTTCAGGTCGAAGACGAAAGTGGACGATTCTGAATCCGAAGTTGTCCACAGTGCTGTCCACAGCAATGTGGACAAACGGCCGCTGGCCTGTGGGTAACGCGGCGTGTTGCGGCGATTTGCGTGATCCTGTACCTGACGCTCTCCCCGGATGGGCGTGGTGTCCGAACGGGTGTCGTAAGGATGGGGCACGATGCCCCTCATGATGCCGTTCCTCTCCGGGGGCGACCTGGGCCCGACCGCGGGTGAGCCGGTGGGCCGGGTGCTCGGGACCGCCGACGCGACGCCGCTGCAGTTCTGGGTGGCCGTGGCCCCGGGGGCATACCTACAGCTCGACGACGTGGTGGTCACCGAGCGCGCGTTGCCCGACCGGCCGCCGGTGACGATCGCCGGGGTGGTGACCGCGGTCCGGGCCCGGCACGAGGGCGCCCAGTTCGAGTCCGACGTCTTCGCCATCGCCGACGGCACCCTGCCCGCGCTGGTCCAGGAGGCGGCCGAGGTCACCACCACCCGGGTGCAGCCCGAGGTGTACGTGCCACCGTCGCCCGGAGCCAGCGTGCACCGCGCCACCGGCGAGGCCCGCGACGGCGCCCTGTACTTCGACCGGATGCAGCGCCGGCTCCCGATCGGCTTCGGCCGCGACGGCGCCCCGGTCTTCGTCAACGCCGACTTCCTGGACGGCTCCAGCGGGGCGCACGTCTCCATCTCCGGGATCTCCGGGGTGGCCACCAAAACCAGCTTTGCCACCTTCCTGCTGTACTCGGTGTTCCGCTCGGGCGTGCTCGGCGGCGCGGGCGAGACCGCCAACTCGCGCGCGCTGATCTTCAACGTCAAGGGCGAGGATCTGCTCTTCCTCGACCATCCGAACATCCGCCTGGACGCGGACACCATCGCGGCCTATGCCCGGCTGGGCCTGACCGCCGGGCCCTTCCCCGATGTACGGGTCTACGCACCGGCTCGGCCCGGCGACTCCTCGGGCACCCCGGACGTGAGCAGTCGACTCTGCGGTGTGGACACCTTCTACTGGACCCTCGCGGAGTTCTGCGAGAACCGGCTGCTGCCGTACGTCTTCGCCGACGCTGACGACGAGCGGCAGCAGTACACGATGGTGGTGCATTCGGTGACCGCGCAGCTGGCCCGGATCGCGAAGCCCGCGGACGGCGGGATCAGCCTGGACGGGGCGCGCCTCAGCTCGTACGGCGACCTCGTCGACCATCTGGTGAACGAGCTCAACGACGACGCCACCCGCACCCTGTGGGCCGGCAACGCGGTCGGCCTGGGTACCGTCAACGCCTTCGCCCGCCGGCTGATCGCCAGCAAGAAGGACATCGGCCGGCTCGTCCGCGGGGATCTCGCGGCGCGGCGCCCGCATCAGATCAACACGACGGAGAGTGCCCAGGTCACCGTGGTGGACCTGCACAACCTGCCGGACCGGGCGCAGCGCTTCGTGGTCGGCGTGACGCTGCGCAGCGAGTTCGAGCGCAAGGAGAAGACCGGTCTCGCCCGCCCGCTGCTCTTCGTGGTGCTCGACGAGCTGAACAAGTACGCGCCGCGGGAGGGCTCCAGCCCGATCAAGGAGATCCTGCTCGACATCGCCGAGCGCGGCCGTTCGCTGGGCGTGGTGCTGATCGGCGCCCAGCAGACGGCGAGTGAGGTGGAGCGGCGGATCGTGGCCAACTCCGCGATCCGGGTGGTGGGGCGGCTGGACCCGGCCGAGGCGTCACGTCCGGAGTACGGCTTCCTGCCGGCGGCGCAACGCCAGCGGGCTCTGCTGGCCAAGCCGGGCACCATGTTCGTGGCCCAGCCGGAGATCCCGGTACCGCTCTGCGTCGAGTTCCCGTTCCCGTCCTGGGCGACCCGACCGTCCGAAGCCGGCGCCCCACCCACTGCCACCCTGCGCTCCATCGTCCAGTCCACCGACCCGTTCGCCGCAGTAGGTGCCTCCACAGGCGGCCTCTCCCCCGACGACGACATCCCGTTCTGACCCGCTTGCCGGCGATCTTGGCGCTCCGTTGCTACCCCAGCGACACCGGCCGCCAAGATCTCCACAGAAATGGAGGAGGTGCGGCCCGGTGCGGATCCTGCACACCTCGGACTGGCACGTCGGGAAGGTCCTCAAAGGACAGTCCCGGACCGCCGACCAGATCGCCGCGCTCAGCGCGGTGGTGGACGTGGCGAAGGCCGAACGCCCCGACCTGGTGATCGTCGCCGGGGACCTGTACGACACGGCCAGCCCCACCCCGGACGCCACCCGGATCGTCACCCGGGCGCTGTCGGCGCTGCGCTCCACCGGTGCCCAGGTGGTGGCGATCGGCGGCAACCACGACAACGGCGCCGCGCTCGACGCGTTGCGCCCTTGGGCCGACGCGGCCGGGATCACGCTGCGCGGCTCGGTCCGCACCGCCGCCGACCACGTCATCACCGGGAGCACCCGCGACGGCGAGGCGTGGCGCCTGATCGCGCTGCCCTTCCTGTCCCAGCGGTACGCCGTGCGCGCGTGCGAACTCTTCGACCTCACCGCCGCCGAGGCGAACCAGACCTACGCCGACCAGGTGGCCCGGATGATCACCGCGCTGGCAGCAGGGCCTGCCGATGCCGGCGGTGGCAGCGGTGCCGGCGGCCCGATCAACCTGATCACCGCGCACCTCACCGTGATCGGCGGTACGACCGGCGGCGGCGAGCGCGACGCGCACACCATCATGTCCTACGCCGTGCCGGCCACCGTCTTTCCGGTAGGCACGCACTACGTGGCCCTCGGGCACCTGCACCGGGCCCAGCAGGTGCCAGGGCCGTGCCCCATCCGGTACAGCGGCAGCCCGTTGGCGGTCGACTTCGGCGAGCAGGAGAACACCTCAGCAGTCTCCATGGTGGACGTGTCGGCGCACAGCACCGCGAAGGTCCGCGACGTGCCGATCACCGCGGGCACGCCGCTGCGCACCATCCGCGGCACCCTGGCCGAACTCACCGAACTGGCCGCCGGCACCGGCCCGCGCGGCGTCGCACCGGACGGGCCGGCGGCCGACGGGGAGGCCTGGCTGCGGGTGTACATCAACGAGCCACCCCGGGCCGGTCTGCGCGAGGAGGTACAGCAACTGCTCCCCCGCGCGCTGGAGGTACGCGTCGACCCGGGTCAGCTCCCCGAGGCGGGGGCACCGCGACCCCGGGCCCAGCGTGCGGGGCGTTCCCCTGGGGACCTGTTCGCCGACTACCTGGCCGGCAAGGGCCACGCCGACGACGCCACCGAGGCACTGTTCCACCAACTGCACGGTGAGGTCCTGCACGGTGAGGTCCTGCACGGTGAGGTTCGGCCTGGCGGGATGCCAGCCGGCGGGGGTGTCCGCGAGGGGGTGGGCTGATGCGCCCGCTGCGGCTGGATCTCGCCGGCTTCACGGTCTTCCGCGAGCCGACCACGGTGGACTTCACCGACGCCGACTTCTTCGCCCTCGTCGGCCCGACCGGCTCGGGCAAGTCGACGATCCTGGACGCCATCTGCTTCGCGCTCTACGGCACGGTTCCCCGCTGGGCGGACCGGCGGGCCATCGCGAACGCCCTGGCGCCGTCCTGCACCGAGGCGCGGGTACGGCTGGTGTTCGAGTCCGCCGGCGCCCGGTACGTGCTCACCCGGGTGGTACGCCGCGACGGCAAGGGTACGGTGGCCACGAAGGCCGCGGCGATGGAGGAGCTGCCCACCGGTTTCGCCCTGAGTCGCTTCGACAGTGGACTCTCCACAGAGGACCTCGGTACCGTCGTCGCCGGTACACCGTCCGAAGTGGACGCGGCGGTGCTGGACGTGGTGGGACTGCCGTACGAGCAGTTCATCAAGTGCGTGGTCCTGCCGCAGGGCGAGTTTGCTGCGTTCCTGCACGCCAAACCGGCCGACCGGCAACGGATCCTGGTCAACCTGCTGGGCCTGGACGTGTACGGCAGGATCCGCGAACGCGCCACTGCCCTGGCCGCCGCCGCGGACGCCGGAGTCGAGGCGGCGAGTCAGCTGCTCACCGGGCTCGCCGCCGAGTCTGACGACGCGGCGCTGGCCGCAGCCCAGCAACGACTGGCTGTGCTGCGGGCGTTGGCCGCCGAGGTGGATGCGACGGCCCCGGAGCTGACCCGGGCGGCGCGGGCGGCCGAACCGGCCCGCGCGGCGCTGGCCGTACTCGACGCGGAGATCGGGCGGCTCGCCGCCGTGCGTACCCCCGCCGGGGTCGCCGTGGTGGCCGGCTCCGCCGCCTCCGCGCGCCAGGCCCTGGCCGACGCCGGTACCGGGGTCGCCGCGGCCGAGGAGGGTGAGGAGAAGCTGCGCGGCGAGCTGGCCGGTGCGCCGGACGCCGCCGCGCTGCGCCGGCTGCGCGACTCCCACACCGAGCGCGAACGGCTCGCCGCCGAAGCCACCCGACTGTCCACTGTGGTCACTGATGCCGAATCCGGGCATGACCGGGCGGTGGCGGCGCTGCAGGACGCAGGTGGCCGGGCCGCGCAGGCCCACGCAGCGCTGGACGAGGCGCGCGCGGCGTACCAGGCGGCACAGGCCGCGGATCGGGCCGCTGCGCTGCGCCCACACCTGCGCACCGGCGAGGCGTGTCCGGTGTGTGAACAGCCGGTGGCGGCACTGCCTGCGGCGGCACCCGCCTCGGCCGTCGCCGCAGCCAAGGCTGCCGGGGAGAGGGCGCGGGAGTCCGCCGACGCAGCCGACCGTACCGTGGCGGAGACCGACCGGGTGGCCCGCGACTGCGACCGTACCCTGGTGGCCGCCCGTACCCAGGCCGAGCAGCACGCCGCCCGTCTTGCCGCGCTGCAGGCACAGCTTGCCGACGTACCCTCGCCGGAGACGATCGAGCGGGAGTTGGCTGGCATCGCGGCGCTGCAGCGCCGACTCGACGAGGCGACCACGGCCATGCGCGCGGCCCGCGAGGCGCACCGCAGGGCGGGTGCCACGGCAGAGGGAGCCGAGACGGCGCTGCGCAACGCCTGGCGGGGATTTGAGGCAGCACGTGATGCGGTGGCCCCGCTGGGTCCGCCGCTGCCCGACCGCGACGACCTCGCTGGCGCGTGGACCGCGTTGGCCGACTGGACAGCGTCGCAGGTGCAGAGTCGTCACGCCCTGCGCGACCAGGCCGTCGCCGCGGTCAGCGACGCCGAGCGGGCCGCTGACGCGGTCCGCGACCGGATCGCCGCGATGTTCTCGGCGGCCGGAGTCGACGCCCCACCCGCCGGCCACGACCCGGCCCGCGTCGCGGTGGTGCAGGTCGAGCGCGCCGATGCCGAGCTGCGCCGGGTCGGCGAGCGCCGGGCACAGGCCGACGAACTGCGCGCGGCACGCGCCAGGCGCGAACGCGACGGGCGGGTGGCCAAGGCACTCGCCAACCACCTGCGGGCCAACAACTTCGAGCGCTGGCTGCTGGCCGAGGCATTGGACTCCCTTGTGGACGGTGCCTCGCAGATCCTGCGGGAGCTGTCGGCCGGCCAGTACGACCTGTGCCACGACAAGGGCGAGTTCTCCGTGGTGGACCACCACGACGCGGGACTGCGCCGAGCGGTACGCACGCTCTCCGGCGGCGAGACGTTCCAGACCTCGCTGGCCCTGGCGCTGGCCCTCTCCGAGCAGTTGGCCGGCCTGTCCACCGGGCCGGCGAGCCTGGAGTCGATCCTGCTCGACGAGGGGTTCGGCACCCTCGACGCCGCCACGTTGGACACCGTGGCCGCCACCCTGGAGAATCTCGCCGCCCGCGGCGACCGGATGGTCGGCGTGGTGACCCACGTCGGCGGGCTCGCCGAGCGGATCCCGGTCCGGTTCGAGGTACGCAAGGACGCACGCACCGCGTACGTGGAACGGGTGGGGCTGTGAGGATCGACATCGACGGGTGGGACCGGGGGTACGGCACCGGATTCGACGCTGCCGGGGCCGGCCCGGGCCCGGAGAGCACTGCACCGATCGACGCTGACGTCGAGGCGCCGGCGGCCGCCTGGCAGGCGCTGCACCCGCCCGGAGATGTCCGGGCTCCCGAGACTGTGCTCCTCGTCGACGGGGTCCGCCGGATCGACGCGAGCGCCTGGGTGACCAGCGACGACGGGGTGACCCATCGGGCGCTCGCCGCCTCCTATGCGGCCGGGGTGGTCCGCTGCGACCTGCGGCGCGGCGCGGCCGAGGTGGCCGTACCCCGGATCGCCCGCGGACTCTTCACGGTCAGCCCCGACGCGGTCGACCTGGTCACCAGCGCCGGGCGGTACGTGGCCCACCGGGTCACCAGCGACGACAAGCTCGAGATCGGTGTCCAGGAGCACATGGACGCGCTGGAGGTTGGCGCGGCAACCCAGGCCCGTGGCAGCGCCGACGACCTGCTCGTCGTCGACGGTCCGCTGCGCCGCGGCCGGCTGCACCTGCCCCACACACTCGGCTACGTCAAGACCCACCCGGTGCCCTACCTCCCCGCACCACTGTCCACAGTGGTCGCTGGGCTCGGCGCCGGGCAGCGGACACCGGTCTTCGGCATGGGTACGAAGTGGCGACGCTTCGCGTGGTACCTGCGGCTGCCCGGTCCCCCCGGCGGGCCGTGGGCGGGGGTGGTGCGGGTCGAGGTCTCCCGCGAGCTGCCGATCTCCGCAGCGGTGGCGCTGGCCGACCTCTCCGCGGTGACGCTGCCGCGCTTCGCCTCGACCGCGTACAAGGACCCGCGCGCCCCGCAGAACCTGGTACCCATCGCTGGGCTGGAGCGGCGCCTGCGCGCCCTGCTCGGCGACGCCCGCCTGCTGCACCGCAGCCTCGTGCTGGCCGCCCAGCGTCCCCGGGTGCCGGCGTGACAGCTGACGCGTCACGAAAGCTGGCGCCGCCGGAGCGCTACGACCTCGCGGGCACGCTGGGCGCACTCGCCCCGATCCCGCACGACCGCACGCTGCACTGCACCGCGTCCGAGGCCTGGTGGGTGACCCGTACCCCGGACGGCCCCGGACGGCTGCAGGTGGCCCGCGACGGCGCCGCGCTCCTCGCGACCGGGTACGGCCCGGGCGCGGCCTGGTTGCTCGACTCCGCCGACGCGATCACCGGGCTACGCGACGACCTGACCGGCTTCGCCGAGGTGGCTGCCCGGCACGAACGGGTCCGCCAGCTCGCCCGTGTCCACAGTGGACTGCGGATACCGGCGAGCGGGCGGGTGTTCCACCATCTGGTGGCGGCGGTGCTCGGGCAGAAGGTCACCGGCAAGGAGGCGTACCACTCCTACGCGGCGGTGCTGCGGCACTTCGACGAACCGGCGCCCGGGCCCGGGCCGCGGATGCCGTTGCCGCCGGACCCGGCCGCTGTGGCGGCCACGCCGTACTGGGTGTTCCACCCGTTCGGCGTCGAGCAGCGCCGGGCTGACACCCTGCGGGGCGTCGCCGCCCGGGCCGGCGCACTGGAAGCCGCTGCAGACGCCGCCCAGGCGTACCAGCGGCTGACCGCGCTGCCGGGGATCGGCCCGTGGACCGCAGCCGAGGTGATCCGCCCGGCGTACGGCGATCCGGACATCGTCACCACCGGCGACTTCCATCTGCCGAACACCGTCGGGTACGCACTGGCCGGCGAAGCCCGCGCCGACGACGCGCGCATGCTCGAACTGCTGGAGCCGTTCCGCGGTCACCGGGGCCGGGTGTGCCAGCTGCTCCGCGCCGCCGGCATCGCCGCACCGCGGTACGGGCCACGCCGGACGATCCGCTCGTTCGCCGGTTTCTGATCCTGCCTCTTCGGACGGCGAAGCACCCGCCCGTCATCCGCGGCGTCGGAGGCAGTGAACTCCGGGCAGCCAGCTGGCTGCCCGGAGTTCACTGTGCCGACCGGACTACGTGATGACGAGTCGGTAGAGCCCGACGTAGTCGTTGCCTTCCACGCCGGACGAGCCGCCGAAGGACTTGAGCGGGGCAAACTCGGCCAAGGCGTCCCCAGGGGCGTTGAGGCCACGGATGAGCGACTGGATGTCGACGTAGAACGCCGCGTCGGGCTTGTCGGGGCCACCGGCCAACGTCTGCTTGTAGAGCGGCACGTCGGAGAGGGCGCCGCTGGGTGCGTACCCCCGGGTCGTCACGTCGATGCGCGAACCGTTCTTCGCCACCGTGAAGTCCGAGGTGGTCAGTGCGCCCTTGGCGTCGAGAACCTTGTTCGCTGCGGCGTCGCTACCAGTGTCGGCGGAGAAGCGCAGTCCGGGGACGCCGCCAGCGACACTCGTGACGGCCAGGCTGAACACCTTGGAGCCGAGCAGCGCCCGCAGGGCGTCCTGGACCTTGCTCTCCGACGCGGTGGTGCCGCGGTTGTCGTACCGGTCGTCGACAGAACTGCCCAGCGAATCCGCGGCGTCGACGAGGGCGCGGGAGGTGTCGGGATCGGGACCGAGGGCCACCGCGATGATCGAATTGCCGGGCATCGCGTCCAACGTCGGACGGACGTCCGCTCCGGCCTGGAACGGCTTCGCTCCGCCACCGGCCCGGACCCTCATCTCGAAGCCCTGATCAGTGGCCTGGACTCCAACAATGGCCCACCCCAGCCGATCCCCGAACGGATCCTGGCTGGCGCCGCCACTGGACGGCCGGGTGATCGTGCTCAGCGCGCCGCTGTAGAGCTGCCGGGTCAGCCCCTGCGCCCGCAGCGCCTCCACGTCGAGCCAACCGACCAGCAACTGGCCACTGGGCAGCTTGTCCAGGGCGGCCGAGTACCGCTTGTTGTCGGAGAGCGGGCTCCGCTTGGCCTCGGCCGCCGCGGCGTCGGCAGCCTCCTGGCCGCGCTCCGATCCCTGGGCGATCAGTGCCCAGCCGTTGTTCACCACGAAGCCGAACTCGCCGTCGTGGTTGGCCTTCACCTTGTCCAGGGCGGTACGCGCCTTGGCATCGTCGGAGCTGGCCAGGACGATCAACTCATAGGTGTCCTTGTTGCTGTCGGTCCAGGCTCCGCTGCCGATCTTGTGGTTGAACCACGGCTTCACGTCCGTCTCGTAGTTCAGCACGTCCGGCTCGAACGAGGCGAACATCTTCCGCTCGAGGTCGGCCAGATCCTTGCCGGTCTCCGCCTCGGTCTTGGGGAACTTGTGCAGCAGCTTCAGCATCTTGGCGCCCTGGTCCAGACTGGGGTCCAGGTCGATGCGGGCAAACCCGAGCACCGAGGCCGGCAGCGCCTGCTCCGGCTCGGGGCCGCTGCCGTACCAGAACTTCACGGCCGCCCAGGCGCCGGCGCCGACGACGAGCAGCAACGCGACCACGGCAGCGATGATGATCGGAACCTTGCGCGACTTGCGGGCGCCGATCGGGGCCATCGGCGGGCCCAGGTACGGCCCGAGCTGGTCGTAGCCCGCGGTCTGGTCATAGGGTCCGGCCGGCCCGTAGCCGGGTACGCCGGAAACCGGCGGGTAGCCGGGCACTCCCGAAACCGGCGGGTAGCCCGGCACTCCCGAAACCGGCGGGTAGCCGGGCACTCCCGACACCGGCGGGTAGCCCGGCCCGCCCGACACCGGCAGGCCCTGAGTCGGCGGATAGCCCGGCGGCGGGTAGGCCTGCTGACCCGGGATCGACGGATAGCCCGGCCCGCCGGAGACCGGCGGATACCCGGGTTGGCTCGGGGCGGGCGGCTGACCGGGGTGACCATACGGTGGCGGATAGCCCGTACCGGGGTCAGTCGGGTTATCACCGTATCCGGGTGTGGTCACTGTGTTTCCTCCCGCCGTGGTTCACGACAACCTGGATCCTCTGCCGGCGGGATGCCGCACCTGGGCATCGGGACATCGACATCGGGCAGAGTCAACATGGCTCGACCTGACACGCTAACCGGTCCGGTCAAGTCGTCGACACCCTCCGTCCGGCTCATCGTGAAACTCACTTTTACCCACAGTTCACCCTCATGGTTCACTAGCCGGGTGGACCTGCCGGTGCTGCCGCCGATCGAGCCGATGCTTGCCGCCTCGGTACCCGCGATCCCCATCGACGACGGCATGACGTACGAGCCGAAGTGGGACGGCTTCCGCTGCATCGTGTTCCGCGACGGTGATGTCGTGGAGCTGGCCAGTCGTGGCGGCAAGACGCTGACCCGCTACTTTCCCGAGGTCGTCGAGCAGATCCGGGCGCAGTTCCCGGTGCGCTGCGTGATCGATGGCGAACTCGTCGTGATCCGCGAGGACAGCCAGGACAGCCACGACAGCCACGACAGCCCGGGCAGCCCCGACGACCCGGACGGCCCGGGCGGCCCCGACCGTCCAACCGGCCCGCCGGGGTTACCGCGGCTGGACTTCGACCTGCTCGGCCAACGCATCCACCCGGCAGCCTCCCGGGTGGCGATGCTCGCCGCGACAACCCCGGCGAGTTTCATCGCCTTCGACGCGCTGGCGCTGGGTGACGAGTCACTGCTGGAGCACGGGTACGCCCACCGCCGAGCCTGCCTCGAAGAAGCACTCGCCGGCGTGGTACCCCCGATTCATCTGACCGCGGTGACCACCGACCCGGCGGTGGCAGGCGAATGGTTCGCGGTCCTGGAGGGCGCGGGACTGGACGGGCTGATCGCCAAGCCGGCCGGGATCCCCTACGCCCCCGGCAAGCGCCTGATGTACAAGGTCAAGCACGCCCGTACCGCCGACGTGGTGGTGGCCGGCTTCCGCTGGCACACGTCGAGTACCCCGACCAGCCCGGCCCTGGGATCGCTGTTGCTGGGCCTGTACGACGACACCGGAAAGCTGCACCACGTGGGGGTCTGCGCCTCGTTCAGCGCGCAGCGCCGCCGCGAACTGATCGGGGAACTGGCGCCGTACCGGGTCTCGGCCGAATGCGATCACCCGTGGCTGTACGGCGCCACCCCGGACGGGAACCAGCGGGTGCCGGGAGCGCCCAGCCGGTGGTCGGGCAAGAAGAATCTGGAGTGGCTGCCGCTGCGCCCGGAGCTGGTGGTCGAGGTCGGCTACGACGCGATGGAAGGCGACCGGTTCCGGCACACCGCGCAGTTCAAGCGCTGGCGCCCGGACCGCACGCCACCGTCGTGCACCTACGCCCAGCTCGAGCGACCGCTGCGGATCGACGTCACCCAGGTACTTGCCGGCCGCCTGTAAGCTTCGCCAGGCTCTGCCGACGCTCCACGCGTCGGCTGAACGGCTCTGCCGAAGCTCCGCGCGCGTGGACTGACGCGCGCAGTGACGGATGCCTGACAACGAAGGGGGTCGTTGGTGGCTCGACACCGGATCGTGGCAGTACTCACCACCGTGCTGCTCACGGTCACCGGCTGTGGGCCGGTCGCGGGCACCGGCACCGCCGGCTCGACGTCCGACCGCAGGTGGCGGGCCTGTCCGGAGGTGGCCCAGGAACAGCTCACCAACGTGCCAGCCACCCTGAAGTACGAGTGCACCACCGTCTCGGTACCGCAGGACTGGGCGAAGCCCGACAACGGCAGGACGTTCGACATCGCGCTGCTGCGGGTGCGGTCGACCCAGCAACGCAACCGGATCGGCTCGCTGCTGGTCGACCCGGGCGGACCGGGCGGCTCCGGAGTCGACTTCGCCGCGCAGTTCTCGACCGAGCTGCCAGCCGAGATCCTGCAACGATTCGACCTCGTCGGCTTCGACCCCCGCGGAGTGGGACGCTCGAACCCGGTCAAGTGCTTCACCGACACCGACCTCGATGCCTCGTTCAGCGCCGATCCCGACCCGGTCAGCGACTCCGAGTTCGACGCCGCCGTTGCGCTGCAGGCACGGATGGCGCGCGGCTGCGGCGCCAGGTACGGCGACACCTTACGGCTGTTCTCCACCGTGCAGACCGCCCGGGACATGGACGCCATCCGGGTGGCGCTGGGCGACGCCAAGCTCAGCTACCTCGGCTTCTCGTACGGCACCCTGCTCGGCGCCGTGTACGCCCAGCTGTTCCCCGACCGGATCCGGGCGATGGTGCTCGACGGCGCCATCGACCCGACGCAGAACAGCCTCGACTCGGCGCAGTCACAGGTGCGCGGCTTCGAACGGGCCTTTGACAACTTCGCGACCTGGTGCCGGACGACCCCCCGGATGTGCCCGATCGGTCCGGACGCCCGAGCCACGGTCAACGACCTCATCCGCCGGGCCCGTACCGCGCCGGTATCGACGCGGGGCCGTGCGGCGACCGCCGGCTGGATCCTCACCGCCATCGGGGCCGCGCTCTACGACCGGCGGTACTGGCCGATCCTGGCGACCGCCCTCGACAATCTGCGCCACGGTACGGCGACCGACGTCTTCACCCTCGCCGACTCGTACGCCGACCGCGACGCCACCGGGCACTACGCAAACCTCTTCGATGCGTTCGTCACGATCAGCTGCAACGACGATGCGGGCAGCACGCTCAGCCGGGACAAGGCCCGCCAACTGCAGGCCGACTGGCGCACGGCGTACCCGCTCTTCGGGGCGTCCGCAGCCGTCGGCCAGCTCGGCTGCGCCGACTGGCCCACCCAGCGCGACCCGTACCCGACGGGCAGGGCGAACGGGGCACCGCCGATCGTGGTGATCGGCACCACCGGGGATCCGGCGACCCCGTATGAGAACACCGCACGGCTGGCGGAGATGCTGGGCGTCGGCGTGGTGCTCACCTGGCAGGGCGAAGGGCACACGGCGTACTCGAAGACGCACTGTGTTTCCGATCTGGTCGACCGGTACCTCGTCGACCAGACCGCGCCGAAGACGGGCACGATCTGCCCGCCGGGCTGACGCGCGGTGCGGCCGGCCCGGCCTGGGCTTCCCGCGCGGGGCGGCCCGGCCCGACCTGAGCCGCTACGCTCTTGGCCGTGCGCCATGGCTCCCCTCGACCCAGCCTCCCGCCACCGGTCCCCCAGCGACGCAGCCGCCACGCAACAACCGTGGCGTCGCGCCGGGCCGTCGCCCGCGTCACGATGGCCGTAGCCGTCGGCGTGGTGGCCCTGCTCATCGGAGCGCACCCGGCCGCGGCGGCTGCGCCGCTGGCGCCGAGGCTGGCCCCGGCGGCGTGCCATCCCGTGTCCACCAGCACCGTGCCGTTCCCCCCCGAGACGGTGTGGCCGTTGCGCCGGCTGCAGCCCGAGCTGGCCTGGCCGCTGAGCACCGGCCGCGGCGTCGTCGTCGCGGTGATCGACTCAGGGGTCTCCGACGACCCCCCGTGGCTCGCGGGAAAGGTCCAGGATGGCGTGGACTTTGCCCCTGATGGCGCCATCACTGGTGGCGTCGGCAAATGCGACGAGAGCGACGCAGGTCACGGCACGCTGGTAGCGAGCATCATCGCCGGGCGCCGCATCCCTGACGACGACAAGTTCTACGGCGTGGCCCCCGACGCGACGATCCTGCCGATCCGGGTGACCCAGAAAGACACACCGTCGCGGCAGGATACCTTTCCCGGCCTGGTGGCCCAGGCGATCACAAAGGCGGTCGACAAAGGCGCCAAGGTGATCAACCTGTCGCTGGCCAGCGCACCCACCGCCGAACTGCAGAATGCGGTCAACTACGCATTGAGCAAGAAGGTCGTACTGGTCGCTGCCGCCGGAAACGGCGGAAGCCAGGGGCAGCAACCGGCGTACCCGGCGATGTACGACGGCGTGCTCGCCGTCGCGGGCATCGACGAACATGACAAGCAAGTCCTGACATCGCTCCCCGGCAACTACGTCAAGGTCGCCGCTCCCGGCGTCAAGATTGTCGGCCCGACCGCGCTCGGCGGGGGGTGCCTCAACCGGGTCAACGGTGGCACCAGCTTCGCGGCACCGTACGTCTCCGGTGTGGCCGCGCTGATCCTGTCGTACGACAGCACCGCCACGCCCGAGGAGGTGATCCGCCGGATCATCCAGACCGCTGACCACCCGCCCGAAGGCTGGAACCCGGAGGTCGGGTACGGCGTGGTCAACCCGTACCGGGCCGTGGCGTCGATCATCCCGCCGAAGGACTTCGCCCCGGTCGAGCCGACCGGCGCACTGCCCGCCGCCCCGAACACCCACGATCCGCTGCGGTCGGTCAAGCTGGCCGCCACCTGGATCGCCGTACTGGGCATCTTCGCTGCCGCCTTCGTGCTGGCTGCAACGGCAACGGCACGGCTGGGACGGGCCCGCGGCTGGCGCCCCCGGTAGCCGCGGTCCCCCACGGGCGGCCACCTCCAGCACAGCAGAACGCAGTGTGGCCCAGCTCCCGCGCGGGAGCTGGGCCACACTCAGCGGCTCGACCGGCCGATCACTCGACCGGTGGGTCAGGAGAAGCGGTTGACGTTGGCCTGCGTAGTGGCGCGGTAGTTCGCCAGTGCGTCCCGAAGCGCTGTGGCGATCTGCGGCAGGACCAGGCGCATGTCCTCCACCGACTGGTCCCACTGCCGCTGCAGGGCGTTGTACGCGTCGCGGTCCGCGGCCTCCCACTGCAGCTTCTGCAGCCGGCCGCGCAGATCCTGCAGCTTCTCGTCGATAGCGGCGGCAATCCTCGTGATGTCGTCCGGCGCGGCCTCCAGGACCGGCTCGTTGACCTTGATCATAGTCATCTGTTCTCCACCCGTACTCTCATGTCAGGTCAGCCGCCGAGCCCTGCGGTGATGTTGTTCACGGCCGAGTTGCTCTGGTCGTCGGCCGCCGCGTGCGCGGTGCCCGACTTGTCGAGCATGTCGGCGATGTTGTCCAGCGCATTGACGACCCGCTGGGCGTCCTCGGTCCACCGCCGCAACAGGGTCTGGCACGCGGTGCCAGCGGCGCCCTGCCAGCCGCCCTCGAGGGCCTGGCCGACCTCGCCGGCGACCCGCCCGACGTCGACGCTCACGTCACCGCGTGCGGCCCGCACGTCCTTCGCCGCCTGATGCAGCGTGGCTGCTTCGACACTCAGTTGGGACATGGGTTCACCACCCTTCGTCATCTCATCTCGTGCGGGATGACCTCGGACCAATGAAGCACCGGGCCCATAGCCAATCCCCCGCTGTTTCCCGCGACCTTATCCGACCGGAGCCACCCGCGCAGTCCCGCAGCCATCGACGGCTACCCCCACTCTGCGGTACCGACACCTTCGACGTACGCCGATCAGCGCAGTGTTACGTCATCGTCACTGATCGATCATCGCCGTCTGGATCAGCTGGACCCCGTCGCTGCGCCGGACCAGGGAGCCGCGGCCGGGAGGCTGCCGGCTGGGCTTGAGGTTGCCCAGCAGGACACCCTCGTCCTTGTTGCCGGACATCAGCAGGCCGGGGGCGTCCAGCTCGCGCAGCCGCTGCAGTACCGGGTCGTAGAGCGCCCGTGCAGCCCCACCGACCCGCCGGGTGACGATGAGGTGCAACCCGATGTCGCGGGCCTGGGGCAGCAGGTCGACCAGCCCGGTGAGCGGGTTGCTGCCACTGGCCACCAGGTCGTAGTCGTCGACGAACAGGTACAGCTCCGGCCCGCGCCACCAGCTACGGTCGCGCAGCTGCTGCGAGGTCACGTCAGGACCGGGCAACCGCCCCAGCATCGCGGTGCGGACCGACCCCACCATGTCGGTGAGGACCTGACCCGACGCGGCGTACCCGAGAAGGTGGTCGCCCTCGACGACGCCGAGCAGGCCCCGCCGGTAGTCGCCGATGATCAGCTTCGCCTGTTCCGGCGGGTGCCGCTCCACGATCTGGCGGGCGAGCAGCCGGAGCAGGTTGGTCTTCCCGCACTCGGTATCGCCGAAGACCATGAGGTGCGGCTCGGTGGCGAAGTCCAGGTGCACCGGCGCGAGGTGCGACTCGTTGATCCCGATCGGGATGCCCGGCCGGCTCCGGTCCACCATCCGCAGCAGACCGGCCACGGGCAACTCGGTCGGCAGCAGCCGTACCCTCGGCGCGGCCTCGTGCGGCCACGACCGGGCCAGCTGCGCGACCAGGTCGGTGGCCGCCTCGGCCAGCCCGTCGACCGTGCCGAGCCCGTCGATGCGCGGTACCGCCGCGAGGAAGTGCAGCTTCTGCGGAGTCAGGCCACGACCGGGGTTCTTCGCCGGTACGTTCGCCGCCGCCCGGCGGTCGATCTCCGATTCGCCCGGATCACCGAGGCGCAACTCCAGCCGGGTACCGAGCATGTCCTTGAAGTTCATCCGCAGCTCAGCCCAGCGGCCGGCGGTGACCACGACATGGATGCCGAAACCCAAACCCCGGGCCGCCAGGTTGGCAATGGTCTGCTCCAGCTCCGGGTACTCCTGGCGCAGCGTCCCCCAACCGTCCACCACCAGGAAGACGTCACCGAACGGGTCGTCTTCGACGGCGCCGGTGGCCCGGCGACGACGGTACGTCGACACCGAGTCGATGCCGAGCTCGGTGAAGCGGCTCTCCCGCTCGTCCAGCAGCGCCGCGAGCTCTGCCACGGTGCGGCGCACACTCTCCTCGTCGCGCCGCATCGCGACGCCGGCGATGTGCGGGAGCCCGTCGAGGCTGCGCAGGCCACCACCGCCGAAGTCGAGGCAGAAGAACTGCACCTCCCACGGGGTGTGGGTGAGCGCGAGCGCACCGACCAGCGAACGCAGCAGGGTGGTCTTGCCGGACTGCGGGCCGCCCACGATCGCCACGTGGCCACCCGCCCCGTCGAGCTCAAGGATGAACGGGTCGCGGCGCTGCTCGTACGGCCGGTCCACAATGCCGACCGCGACGGTGAGGCGGCCCGGCTCGGCCCGACCGAGCCCCCGCTGCGGGTCGACAACGAGCGGGCCGAGCAGTTCGTCGAGGGTCGGCGGCGCGTCCAGCGGCGGCAGCCACACCTGATGCGCCGGTGGACCCTGCCCGTACAGCCGCTCCACGATGACGTCGAGCATGCTGGCCTGCTTGCCGAAGACCGAGCCGGTGACCGGCGCCGCCGCAACGGAATCGACCGGCAACTCGGGCGCCACCAGGTAGCGCACGGTGTAGGGGACGATCTGATGGCTCACCGCGCTCTGCGGGCTGGGCGCCTCACCGGCCACCCGGTGCGGGCCGGAGACGTAGGCCGCCCGGAACCGGTGCATCGTCGTGGTGTCCGCCTTCAGGTACCCGTGGCCGGGGGCGTTCGGCAGCTCGTACGCGTCCGGTACGCCCAGCACGATCCGGCTCTCGACGGCGGAGAACGTGCGCAGCCCGATCCGGTACGACAGGTGGGTGTCGAGCCCCCGCAGCCGGCCCTCCTCCAGCCGCTGCGAGGCGAGGAGCAGGTGCACGCCGAGCGAGCGGCCGAGCCGGCCGATCATCACGAACAGGTCTGTGAAGTCGGGCTTCGCCGTCAGCAGCTCACTGAACTCGTCACAGATGATCAGCAAGCTGGGCAGCGGCTTGAGCTGCTCACCGGCGAGCCGCGCCTTCTCGTACTCGTACCGGGACACGTAGTTGCCGGCGTCGCGCAACAACTCCTGGCGGCGCACCATCTCGCCCGCCACGGCGTCGCGCATCCGGTCCACCAGCGACAGCTCATCCTCGAGGTTGGTGATGACCGCACTGGTGTGCGGCAGGATGTCGAGCGAGGCGAAGGTGGCACCGCCCTTGAAGTCGACGAGGACGAAGTTCAGGTCCTCCGATGAGTGCGTGATCGCGAGTCCGGCGACGATCGTCCGCAGCAGCTCGCTCTTACCCGAGCCGGTGGCACCGATGATCAGGCCGTGCGGCCCCATGCCCTCCTGCGCCGCCTCCTTGAAGTCCAGCTCGACCACGTTGCCGTCGGGGCCCACCCCGATCGGAACCCGCAACTGCTCACGGTTGGTGCGGCGGCGCCAGGTGACCCGCGGGTCGATCGTGGCGGCGTCGGGCACCCCGAGCAGGTCGGCCAGCTCGCTACTGCTGGCCAGCGGCTC
>Ga0209515_10001364_pt1 | contig 41234 bp, 39 predicted proteins | sample Subgroupgradi54m_FD_187454 | JGI IMG/M metagenome (GOLD analysis project Ga0209515, IMG submission 187454) | Subsurface groundwater microbial communities from S. Glens Falls, New York, USA - GMW60B uncontaminated upgradient, 5.4 m (SPAdes)... ... | reverse complement strand
GGACGATGGTGACAGGGATTGCCGACTGACCGGCGACCAATTGCTCAGCTTCCACCTTAAACCGGCCGTAGGTGTTCACCGGGCACACAGGGTCTTCCTCACGGTACGGGGCCCGAGTTCCATCAAACACCGCATTGGAAGAGACAAAGATCAGGTGGGCCCCCACAGCCATGGCCGCATCCAGCACGTGTCGGGTCCCCTCAACATTCACGGCCCACGTTTCTTCCGGATGGCGTTCAGCATAGTCCACGCTGCCGATCGAGGCGGTGTGGATGATCGCCTGCGGCCGAACGCGCGCGACATACGCCAGCACTCGGGACCGGTCTCGGAGATCGAGCGGCGCCCCATCGCACGAGGCGGGGATCAGACCGCGTGGGTCCGTCACCGCCGTGGCCGCCGGCTGAACACCCGCCGGGGCCTCCTCAAGCAAACTCTTTCCCAACAATCCCGTGCCCCCCGTGATCAGCACCTTCATGCCGCCACCGGTCGGAGCGCCGACTCAAAAACCCGCGTTTGGTCAAATCGGGCTGCCAGCTCGAGCGATTTCACCCGAGCCCTGGCGAGCGCCGTCTCATCTGCGAGGAAGGTGACCACGGCTCGAATGAGTTCCTGGCGGGTTCGATACATCGCGCCGGCCCCAGCCCGTTCGATGGTCTGGGCGATTTCCGGGAGATCGTAGATAATCACGGGGCACCCACAGGCCAAGTACGCTTTCACTTTCGAGGGATCGCAGTAATACAAATAGGGGGCTTCCGGAGCCGTCGGCGAATAGGGTGAGATTCCAAGGCACGCCTGAGCGACCTCCGCCACGGCCTCCTGATAAGGACGATAGCCGAGAAACCGGACGACGTCCTGGAGACCTCGGGCCTCGGTCAGGCGGCGAAGCGCCGGCTCGGAGGGTCCGCCGCCGATCACAGTGAGCGAGGCCGACGGTACTTCGCGCCGGATCATCGGCAAGGCCTCGATGAGCTCATCGAGGCCAGACTCCTGCATGAGTCCACCCATAAACACCAGCCGCCCAGGAATGCGCTGGATCTGGGTGAGATCGGGGACTTGTCCCAAATCCACCGTGTTGGGCACGAGCCGCAATTTCCGAAGGTTCCCTGTCATCCGTTGACGTTCCTGGTGGATGCGTTCGCTCACGCTCCACACCTCATCGGCACCCCACACCGCGAAGCGATCAACCCACCGGTACCCGGCGTCGAGCCACGGGTTGCGAAACCTGGCCGTTTTCGCATAATCCACCGTGTAGAACACCACGCGGCGGACCCGGCCCAACCACTTGAGGAGCACACCGCTGACCGCGTTGAGGTTATCAATCCCGACGAAAACCTCAATGCGTTGCGGCTCACGGACACCACACCACACCGTGTACATCACATCTTTGAGGTATCGCAGCACTTGGGGGTAGCGGAGACAGGGGCCTCGCCGATTCATCACCGCACGGCCGAGGATGTACCGGCGATAGGTCGACGCGTACGCCGCCGTCGTCCAAGAGGCATCCACAAAGAGGGGATGTTCGATGGCAACGAACGTGGCACCCTGCCGGACCATATGTGCTTGGAGGGCTTGGACCGCGCCGAACCCTCGGGTGACATGCCCAACCACATACATCATCGCTCCTCCCGCAGTCGTGTGAGGAGGAGCCCTTGCAAAAATCCAAGCCCGTACACGAGATGGGTGGCGCAGATACCACAGGGAACGAGGAATGTCAACCGAAGGTCTCGGGTCCGCACCCCCTCGCCAAACAACAGCGCCCCATAAATGCCTAACAAGCCCCCGTACCATCGTCCAGCCCCGGGGACCCACGCTGAGACGAGTGCCCCGATGATCAGCAACACGAGGAACGCCGAGGGAACCCAGTACGTCAGTTTATTCGAGTTGCCCCCGAACCGTTTCACGAAGTAGCCGCGGTGCACGGCATACCGTCCGACCTGCCGGCAATGGGGAGCGAAGACGGCCCGCCGGTGATGATAAACCAGCACCTGCGGGTCGTACCGGATCCGCTGCCGCAGTTGCCGAATAATCTTTTCGCAGAGGAAAGTGTCTTCGCCCGGCCAGAAATTCACCTCGGCCGCATGGAGCGCCTCCAGCACGGACCGGCGCACGATGAAATTGCACGACGGCAGATCGTCCACGTCCCGCGTGGTTTCGGGGAGATACCGCAGCCGGTGCGGGCCGCTCACCAGCCAGGAGATATAGACTGCGCCGCTGGCCCGTTGACGCGGGGAGTCGTCCGGCGGCGTCACCCCGGGCCCGCCGACGGCGGCCACCGCCGGGTCGTGGAAATGCCGGGCCGCCCTGGTCAACCAGTCCGGCACCGGATAGGCATCGTCGTCCAAAAATGCCAGGAGCTCGCCGTGCGTCTGGCGCAGCGCCACCGCCCGCTTGACCGCCGGATTCACGACGCCGGTCGGAATGATCCGTACGCGGGGATCAGGCGAAGGACACGGGGCATCGGGCAGCACGACGATCTCCACCGAAGCCGGATACTGCAGCCGCAGGCAATGCCTGACCGATTCGGCTAAGTATGGATTCCACGCCTTCACGGGGATCACGATGGTCACACTCGAAAACTGGAGGGCGGCATCCATATCAACCGCCGTGCCGGCCCGAGGAAATGCGGTCATAGTAATGGAGAACGCGCATCCGATAGAAAATGGCCAGCGTGTCCCACAAGGTGTGATAGATATCCACTGTCCGAATCCGGTCCCGCCGCCGCTGCGGCCGCAGGGTGACCGGGGCTTGAGCAATGCGGTAATGAAAGTGATGGGCAAGCGCCAGGATTTCGAGGTCGAACGCGTACCGCTTCACCAGCATTTTGTGAAACACGCGCCGCAGCACCTCCCGCCGAAACAGCTTGAGTCCCGTCTGCGTATCCCGGATCGGGAGCCCGAACAACAGCTTCACCAGAAAAAAGTAGACGCTGCTGATGACCTTCCGACTCCACGGGTAGGCGACCCGGGACTGCGGGTGCCGCTTCGATCCGATGACGACGTCCACATCCTCGCGCCGCATCACCTCAAAAAAGTGCCGCACTTGCGCCGGGTGCAAATCCAGGTCGCAGTCGAGAAACACGACGTAGTCGCCGGTCGCGGACCGGAACCCCTTTTTCAGGGCCCGGCCCTTCCCGTAATTCTCCCGGTTTTTGACGGCGATGACCCGGCCGTGCCTAGCGCGCAATTCGTGGATCCGCTCAAACGTCCCGTCATGGCTGCCGTCGTCAATGACGATGATCTCGTACTCGATGCCGAATCCATCGAGGGTGCGGATCGTCTCTTGCACGCTTGGGATGATCACCGCCGCCTCATTGTATGCGGGCATGAGCACGGAGAGTTTTTGGAGGTCGCTCGGGAAACCAAGGGGCGTCACGCCGGCACACTCCCCGTAAGCCAAGGCCGCGGCCCCCAACACAGCGCCAGACCATAGGCCGCGACCAGGAAGGCGACGGCCGCATCCACGAGGGCGATCTCCTGCGGAGTGGCATGCCACCCCCAGATGCCGAGCACTTGGAGTACCGCACAGACCAGGAAGGCCGCGACGTGCCGAAGGTGGCCGGCGGCGAGGATGTACGCCAGCACGATGTTGGCCAACGCGAACTCCACCATGGCGATCGCCAGCCACGGGACGAGGGAGATCGACCCCGGATGGGCCGCCCCGGTGATCACCTGCGTGACGAACGCCGGCCACCCCAGGCAGACCAGCGCGGCGGCGCCGCTCAGCCCGGCGGTCACGCCGAGCATTTGCCGCAACAGGGGCCGCGTGTCCTCCCCCTTGGCCGTGGCATGCGCCACCTTGGGAAACAGCACGATGGACACGGCCGAGGGGAGGAACAGGATGATGCGGGAGATCATCGCCGCCACGGCATATTCTCCGGCGGCGGCCGGAGCCAGGTAATGTTTCGCCAGCGCCACATCGCTGTTGGTCAGCGACGTGTACGCTGTAACGGCCACCGCGATCACGAGGGTCGTTCCGGACACCGTCCACGGAGGACGGACGGCCACCAGCAGATCGCTGAACCAGTCCTCCAGAGCAGCCAGCAGCTCCACCGGCGCCCGCCCCGGGGCCAGGGCCCCATGACGGCGCTGCACCGTCCGCAGCTGCAGGACGGCCAATACGCAGGTGACCGCCGCCGAGAATGCCAGCCCGATGATGGCCCCGCCGACCCCGTACCCCATCCAGACCAAGCTCAGTCCTCCGATGAGACGAGAGACCCCGCCCGTCATCAGGTTCGTCCCCAGGTGCGTAAACTCCTGCAGCCCCTGCAGCGCCCCAACCAGCGCCGGCGCCACCAGGAGCAACGCGACGACCACCCCCCACCAGATGATGAGGGCGGAGTCCGGCATCTGCAGAAACGCCGCCACGCTCCGGTGCCCCACCGCCACCAGACCCAGGAAGCCGATGCTCAGCACCCCCACCCTGGTCAGCGTACCGGCCAGCGCCTGCCAGATGTGCGGGGTCTGCGCCTGCGCGGAGGCATAGGCCACCTGCCGCGAGATCGCCGCCTGGATCGTCGTCGCCGGCACCGACACGATCATCGAGAGGGCCAGGAGCGCGTTCAGGGCCGCATAGTCTTCCGGCCGCAGGGCTCGGACCATCACCAGGTGATAGGCGAAGTTGCAGACATTCACCACCGCCGTGGCAAAGAAGACGAATGTACTGGAGCGAAGCCAGGCGGCTTTCGTCGCGGTCATGCCAAGCGCGGGATGAGCGACGGCGCCGCGCGGAACCAGGCGATCGTCCGGCGAAGGCCCTCGGCGAGATCCACCGTCGGCTCCCAGCCCAACAACGTCTTGGCCCGCCGGATATCGGGGCGCCGGGTCTTGGGGTCATCCTGCGGCAGGGGCTTGAAGACGATGCGGCTCTTCGAGCCGGTGGCCTGAATGATCTGCTGAGCGATGTCCAGAATCGTATGCTCGTCCGGATTCCCCACGTTCACCGGATCGGCCACGTCGGACCGCATCAGCCGTTCCAAGCCGTCCAGGAGATCGTCCACATAGCAGAAGCTCCGGGTCTGCGACCCGTCCCCATACACCGTGAGGTCCTCGCCCCGCAGCGCCTGCCCGATGAAGGTCGGGACGGCCCGCCCGTCCTCCAGCCGCATGGATGGTCCGTACGTGTTGAAAATCCTGGCGATGTGCGTCTTCAATCCATGGACACGGTGGTACGCCATGGTCAGGGCCTCAGCGAACCGTTTCGCCTCGTCGTAGACCCCGCGGGGGCCGATCGGGTTGACATTCCCCCAGTAGCTCTCCGGCTGCGGGTTGACCTGCGGATCACCGTAGACCTCCGACGTCGAGGCCAGCAGGAACGCCGCCCCCTTGGCCTTGCACAGTCCCAGGATGTTGTGCGTCCCCAGCGCGCCGACCTTCAGCGTCTGGATCGGGTAGCGGCCGTAGTCCACCGGGCTGGCCGGCGACGCCATATGCCACACGACGTCGAGCGGCCCATCCACGGTGATCGGGTTCGTGATGTCGTGCTGGAGGAACCGGAAACGGGGGTTAGCGAGCAGCGGCTGGAGGTTTTCCCGCCGGCCGGTGATCAGGCTGTCCAGGCACAGCACCTCGCAGCCTCGGGCCAGCAGCCGTTCGCACAAATGGGACCCGAGGAATCCGGCCCCTCCGTCCACGAGGACTCGCTCAGCCACCGGTCATCCCCTCGGCAGTCGGATCAGTGGACGGCCACGCTGGGCCGCCGTCCCGAGAAGTCGGTCAGATGGCCGACCAGGAGCCGGGCCCCGCGGGCAAGGAATTTGAGGTCGTCTGTGGTGCGGACGGACACCAGCTTGCGGAACACGTACCGCGGGGTCATGAAGCTTTTGTAAATGCCCCGGGTGATGGCGAGTACTTCCTCATCGGTCATCGGGCAGGTCATGACCGGCTTGTCCATGGCGTAGTCGGTCCAATCGGTGGTCTTGAGCCAGCCCTGCTCCTGGCATTGACGGAACAGCGCGGTCCCCGGATACGGCATGCAGATGGTGGCCTGGAGGGTGTCGATCCAGCCGCGGGTGAACAGCTCCTGCGCCAGGCGGATGGTGTTCAGCGCCTCCTCTTTGCTCTCCCACGGGTAGCCGACCATCGCCGTGACGTGCGGCTCCAGCCCGGCCTCTTTGGCCATCCGGGCGGCGTTGCGCATGTCGTCCTGCTTCTGGCCTTTGTTGATGCGCACCAGCGTGTCGTAGTTGGCCGATTCCAGCCCGAAGAGGATGAACCGGAAGCCGGCGCGGCCCAGGAGATCCCACTCCGCTTTCTTCAGCGCGCCGGGCCGCATGTTGCAGCCGAGCGTTACCCGACATCGGCCGTGCCGCTTTCCCTCGTTGAACTTGATCAGCCGCTCGCAGCAGTCCTGGAGCCACGACCCGATGGGAAAGGTCCCGGTGTCATCGAAGACCTCGCGGATGCCCAGCGACGCGCACGACTCGATCTCCGCCATGAACTGGTCCACCGTGCCGACGCGCCAGTTCTTGTAAGTGTTGGTCCACGAGCAGAAGGTGCAGCCCCCATCGTGGCGCCACCAGCAATCTCTTCCGACCATATGATGAGTCGCCGGCAGGTACTTGTAGTTGCCGCTACCCTTCTCGTAGCCGTACAACCGCCATTTCGTCAGCCGGCGGTCCAGCACCGGCAGGGTCTTCAGATCGCCGGTCGTCGGATAGCGGAGGACGCCCCGAACGGACGAGGTCTTCGCCAGGTGCTGGAGCGCGAAATCGTAGTCCCCGCCCACAATGCAGACGTCCACCCCGCACGCGGCCAAGCTCTCCTCCGGCAGCGCCGTAATGTGATCCCCCATCAGGACGGTGACGCAGTCCGGCAGGGCGCGCTTGACGTCCGTGACCTTCGGCCAGGTGAGTTTGACGCTGGGGGTCTTGACCTCCCACGCCAGGAGGTCCGGATGGAACGCTTGAATCTGCCGCAGCTGCTCCGCCCACGTCAGCCCCTCCGCCGGCCCATCGGACCACAGAATCTCATGGCCGTCCCGCTGCAGCAGCGTGGCGGCCATCGCCGGCACCACCGGGTAAATGAACGCGGGGGCCGTGAACACCTGGGCCTGGCGGTTCTGGCCTGTCTGATGGAAACCGCGAGGGTCATCTAGCGAAGGCAAGCCAAGGCAAATTTTCATGCGTCTGGTCTCCGGTGGCTAGTTTGGGGGCGGCTCGTCGCCGACGTATCAGTATATCGCGGTTGCCGAAACCACGCGATGGTTTTTGACAGACCGTCCTCCAGCGAAATCCGGGGCTCAAACTGCAGGTGGTCCCGGGCCTGGCGGATATCCGCCCACGTTCTCCGAGATTCCCCTGGCTTGGCCGGCAGATGGCGAGGGGCGATGGTCGTCTGCAGAAGGCGATTGATCGTCTGGACCAGTTCCAGGACGGAGATCTCCTGGCCGCACCCGATGTTGAACACGCCGGGGCCGATCGCCGGGGCCTCGAGGGCCCCTACGGTCGCGGCCGCGACGTTCTCCACGAAGATGAAATCGCGGCTCTGCCGGCCGTCGCCGAACACCGGTGGGGACTCGCCGCGCAGCATCGAGGTGACGAACCGGGGCACTGCCATGGCGTAGCCCGACTCCCCGTCCATCCGGGGTCCGAAGACGTTGAAGTACCGGAGGCGGACCACCTCGAGCCCGTACAACTGCTGGAACAGCTCGCCGTACAGCTCCCCCGCCAGCTTGCTGACGGCGTAGGGGGAGGCGGGCCGGCACGGATAGTCCTCACGCACCGGATAGGTGGCGACATCGCCGTAGACGGAGCTGGAGGAGGCCAAGACGACCCGGCGCACCTTCGCCTCGCGGGCCGCCAGGAGAATCTGGAGCGTCCCCGTCACGTTGATCTGATGGCACAACACGGGGTCTTCGAGGGAGCGGGGGATCGAGCGCATCGCCGCCTCATGGACGACGTGCGTGATCCCGCGCATCGCCTGACGGACGGCCTGGAGGTCGGTGACGTCCCCTTGCACGAACTCGATGCGGCCCTGGACCGCCGCCAGGAATGCCATATCCCCCGTAGACAGGTTGTCCATCACCCGGACCTTGGCACCGCGACGCACCAGTTCTTCCACGATGTGCGACCCGATGAACCCCGCCCCACCCGTGACCAAGACCGTCATCATCAGAGCCGCTCCACCGCCGCCCGGACTCGCCCGTACCGGCGCATCACGTCCCGAGTGTCGAAAATGGCCGGGGCGCGTTCCCCCACGGCCCGGTAGTTGACCGTTGTGTGGTCGGTGACGATGATGACGCAGTCCTGCCCCCGCAGCAACGCCGGGGTCAGCGCCTTCGACCGATGCAGTCTCCCGCGGATCCGGACCGAGGGAATGAACGGATCATGATACTGCACCCGCGCGCCGCGCGCCTGCAGCGTTTGGAGAATGACCAGCGCGGGGGAATCCCGGACATCGGCGACATCCCGTTTGTAGGCGATGCCGAGCACAAGGAGGCGGGCGCCTTTCAACGCCCGTCGCCGATGCTTGAGCATCCGCCCGACGCGTCCGACGACGTGGAGCGGCATTCGGGCGTTGACGGCCGCGGCCGACTCGATGAGCAGCTCGTGCCGGACATCCCGGGCCCTCGCCCGCCACGTCAGGTAGATCGGGTCCGACGGGATGCAGTGACCGCCGACGCCGGGACCTGGGTAGAACGGCATGAATCCGAATGGTTTGGTGCTGGCGGCCCGGACCACCTCCCAGACATCCACCTGCATGGCGTGGCAAAGCAGCGCAAATTCGTTGGCGAGGGCGATGTTCACGCTCCGATAGGTATTTTCCAGCAGCTTGGCCATTTCTGCTACTCGACTCGACGAAACAGGTACAACGCGTTTCACAACGTGCCGATATAGCGCCGTTGCTAAAATCGTAGACTCCTTTGTAATTCCTCCTACCAATTTTGGAATATTTCTTACCGAGAATTTGAAATTCCCTGGGTCAATACGCTCGGGCGAGAACGCTAAAAATATGTCTTGATCGAGCGTATGTCCTGTTCTGTCAAAGATAGAGCGCATGAGAGTATCCGTAGTACCTGGATATGTTGTGCTTTCTAGGACCACTAGGGCTGGTCGAGTAACATTTCTTGCTACTGATTCAATGGCTGCTTTGAGAAATGACAGGTCGGGTTTTCGGGGCGTCAGCAACGGAGTCGGGACACAGATAATGACGACCTCCACGTCCCGAAGGCGCGCCGGATCGCTCGTGACCTGGAACCGGCCTCGAGCCCTGAGGGATTTGATCTCGATGGATGGCACGTCCAGCACATAGGACCGTCCCTCATGCAAGGCACGGAGTCGTTCAGAGTCCCGCTCGAGCCCTAAGACCTGAAATCCATCCTTGGCCAGGGTGACGGCGAGCGGGAGCCCGACGTAGCCCAAGCCGAGGACCGCCACCACGGCGTCCCGGCGGTGGATGCGCTGCCGCAGCCGCTCAGCGGCGCGCTGGCGCATGGGCTGCCACCTTGTCCCGCCAGTACTGCAGCAAATCCCGCAGGGTGTCGCGGAATGGGATTTGGGGGCGCCAGCCGGTCCGGGTCACGAATTTGGTATTGTCCCCCTGCAGACGCGGGACATCGGAGGGGCGCAGCCGTGACGGGTCCGGCTCAAGACGCACCGTGGCCGTGCTCATGGCCAGCAGGGTCTTCAGCACCTCGCCGATGGCATGGCCTTCCCCCGAGCAGATGTTGTAGACTTCCCCCGGTTCGCCGCGCTCCAGCGCCAGCCAGTAACCCCGCACCATGTCGCGGACATCGGTGTAGTCCCGCACGGCCTCGAGATTCCCCACCTTGAGGACCGGCTCCTGCAACCCCTGCTCGATCTTGGCGATCTCGTACGCGAAGTACGACTCGGCGAACACCTGGCCCCGCCGAGGGCCCGTGTGGTTGAACCCCCGGGTGCGGATCACGGGGAGCCGATAGCTCATCCAATACTGGTAGCCGAGGAGGTCCTGCCCGACTTTGGAGACGGCATACGGACTCAAGGGGCGCAGCGGGGTGGTTTCCCGGATCGGCAGCTCGTCGGCGGCCACCAACCCGTATTCTTCAGAACTTCCGGCAATTTGAATGAGCGGCGAGATGCCGGTCTGCCGCACCGCTTCGAAGAGGTTGACCTGCCCGATGACGTTCGTCATCAGCGTCTCGGTCGGGGCCGTCCACGACGCGGCCACGTACGACTGCGCGGCGAGATGAAAAATCCGCTCGGGACGGACCGCTTCGATGACCTTCTGCACGGAGGAGGCGTCCCGAAGGTCGCACTCATGCAGCACGAGCTGACCGCGGAGATGCTGGATGTTGTCCGGGCTGGAGCGCCACCGTTCGAGCCCGTGGACCTCGATCCCCCCGAGGCCTAGGAGGTACTCGGCCAGATGGCTTCCGGCGAATCCGGTGACGCCGGTGATCAGAACCCGCATCACGGCTTCCCGGCCGGCAGCCAGTGCAGGCCCGCCCGCCCTTTCAGCGGCCGCCACCACGACTCGTGTGTGCGATACCATTCCACGGTCGCTCGAAGCCCCTCTTCAAACGGATGGGTCGGAGTCCACCCACTGGCCCGTTGTAACTTCTCCGAACTGAGCGCATAGCGCAAGTCATGTCCGGGACGATTCGGCACGCGACGAATAAGGTCCTGGGGTTTCTCCAATATGCGGAGGATCATCTCAAGAACGTATCGATTGGTCACTTCGGCTCCGCGACCTCCACCAATGTTGAAGATTTCGGTATGGTGGGTACCTTTTTGCTCCGCACACCAAATCACTTGATCAATCGCCCGACAGTTGTCCTCGACATGCAACCAATCACGGACATTCAACCCATCGCCGTACAGCGGGATCGGTTCATCATTCAATGCGTTCGTGATGGCCAATGGGATGAATTTCTCAGGATATTGATAAGGCCCGTAATTGTTCGAGCTACGGGTAATGACCGACGCCACGCCGAATGTCGTTTTGCAGGCCCGGACCAGCAGATCAGCCGCTGCCTTGCTGGCAGCGTACGTGCTATTTGGCTGGAGCGGGCTGTCTTCCCGAAATGGTTCCCCGTCCGTACTGCCGTATACCTCATCCGTCGAGATCTGGACGAACAGCGCCGGACGAGGATTGGCGCGTGAGACCGCGTCCAACAACACCTGCGTGCCGATCACGTTGGTCTGCAGGAACGCGGTCGGGTCCACGATGGAGCGGTCCACGTGCGACTCTGCTGCGAAGTTGACGACGTCGTCGCACTGAGCAGCGAGCGGTGCGGTAACCGTCGCATCGGCAATATCGCCTTGAACAAATTCATACCGGTCGCCGTACCGCTGCTTCAATTCATCCAGATTCGCCGGGTTGCCCGCGTAGGTCAGCTTGTCCAGCACGGTCACCGTGTCGGCTGGATACTGCTCCAAGATGTACCGGACGAAGTTGGAGCCAATGAATCCGGCACCGCCAGTCACCAGCAATCGCCGCTTCCGCCGATTCATAGGTGCTTTCTCCGCCGGTCTTTCGCCACCAGAGTGCTGGCTTTGAACAGCGACTCGAACGTGCCGCAATCGGTCCACCATCCCGGCAGTCGGTCGTACGTCATCCGGCCGCGCGCGATGTAGGCATTATTGACATCGGTGATCTCCAACTCGCCGCGGCCGGACGGCTTCAACGTCTTGATGATCTCGAACACCTGCGCGTCGTACATGTAGATCCCGGTTACGATGAGGTTCGACGCCGGCCGTTTTGGCTTCTCGGTGATCGCCGCGACGCGCCCGTCGCGGACCGTCGCCACGCCGAACCGCTCCGGGTCCGGCACCGCCTTCAGGAGGATCTTCGCCCCTTGGCCTTGCCGGGCGAACCGCTGGACGAACCGTCGGATGGAGGCCTGGAAGATGTTATCGCCGAGGATGACGGCGATCGGCTCGCCGTCGGCGAAATGCTCCGCGAGCCGGAGGGCGGCGGCGATCCCACCTTCCCCCTTCTGATAGGTGTAGTTGATGTGCTGCAGCCCGAAGGCCGCGCCGTTGCCCAACAGCCGGAGGAAGTCGCCGGCGTTCCCACCGCCGGTGACCAGCAGGATGTCGCGGAGACCGGCCTCGACCAGCGTCTGGACCGGGTAGTAGATCATCGGCCGGTCATAGACCGGCAGGAGGTGTTTGTTGGTGACGTTCGTCAGCGGGGCCAGGCGGGTGCCCAGGCCCCCGGCGAGGATGACGCCTTTCATCCGCGGCCGATCCCCGCGTACTCGAAGCCCTCCCGGCGGAGCTGCTCCGGGTCGAGGCAGTTGCGGCCGTCCACGATGATCGGGTGCGCCATGAGCCGCTTGACACGGCGCCAGTCGGCCGCCTGGAACTGCGGCCACTCCGTCATGAGCACGAGGCAGTCACTGCCGGCGACCGCATCGTACATCGTGCGGCACAACGTCGTCCCGTTGAGGCACTGTTTCGCCTCCCGCATCGCCTGCGGATCGTACGCTTTGACTGTGGCCCCCGCCGCCGTTAACCGTTGGATCACGTCGATCGCCGGGGCAAACCGCATGTCGTCGGTGTGCGGCTTGAACGACAGGCCCCACACGCCGATCGTCTTGTGCTTGAGGTTCCACAGGCGGTCCTCGATCTTCTTGACGACGACGGCGCGCTGTTGCGCGTTGATCCGCGCAACCTCCTTGAGCAGGCGGAAGTCCACGCCGAGCTTCTCCGCGATCGCCGCGAACGCCTCGATGTCCTTCGGAAAACAGAAGCCGCCGAACCCGGCCCCGGCGGCCAGGAACGCCTTGCCGATGCGCGGGTCGAGCCCCATCCCCTCGGCCACTTTCCCGACGTCGGCTCCGACGCGGTCGCACACCTGCGCGACGGCGTTGATGAACGAGATCTTCATCGCGAGGAACGAGTTGGACGCGTGCTTGATGAGCTCGGCGCTGGCGATGTCGGTCACGACGCGCGGCACCCTCAGCGGTTGATAGACCTCCAACAGCAGCCGGCGCGCCTGCGGGCTCTCAACGCCGAGCACGAGGCGGTCGGGGTGCAGGAAGTCGCGGACGGCCGTCCCCTCACGCAGGAACTCCGGGTTCGACGCCACGTCGAACGGGACCGGCCGCTTGAGGTTGCGGGCGATGGTCCGGCGCAGCCACTTGCCGGTCTCGACGGGCACCGTGGACTTTTCGACGATGAGCCGGTACGACGTCATCGCCCGCGCGATGTCGCGGCAGACATGCTCGACCGCGGTCAGGTCCGCCTCGCCATTCGGTTTCGGCGGCGTCCCGACGGCGATGAAGATCGCCTCGCCGTGCCGGACCCCGACGCGGAGGTCGGTCGTGAACGTCAGCGCCTTGCGCCGGGCGTGGCGGCGGACCAGCGCCGACAGATCCGGCTCGTAGAACGGCATCACGCCGCGCTTCAGCGCCGCGATCCGCCGCGCGTCGTTGTCCACGCAGACGACGCGGTGGCCCAGCTCCGCGAAACAGGCCCCGCTGACCAGCCCCACATGGCCGGCCCCAACCACGCAAAGTTTCACGGGCCGTATTATAGATGATGCCGGAGGGAGACTCAACCTCTATATCTCACCCGGCGAAGATCGCCCGGCGATCTCCCAGCTTCGGCCGGTTGTAGCTTCGCTGAAACTCGAACGGCTGTTCCGGGGCCGCCTTCAGCCGGAAGACGAGAAGCAGGAGGTTCCCTTCAGTCCGCCGCCGGTTCACGATCAGCTCCACCGTCCACTCATGCAGGTCACGGAGGATGCGGAACTCGCTTTCCGCCGGGCGGTTGACGAATTTCGAGCCGTCTGAGTTCAGGCGCCGCACGTCGGCGCGCTCATAGAATGCCAGTCGCCACTTTTTACCAACGTTGAAGATGGATTCAAACGTCACCTGGGAGTTTTGGTCTCGGAGCCACCGCCAGCCGAACCCCGTGGACCACGGAATCTGGGTGTTGGCCGTCGTCTGCAGATCCAACGCCTGGGTGGTCGCGGTCGCGGTATCGCCCCGGTACCCGACCCCTGGCCCCGCGACGAGATCAACGCTGGCCGACTTCGGCCACTGATGGTGGGTATCGTACTCCAGACTCTGCTCGGACAACAGCCAGGAGTAGGGGCGTAACTCCAGGCTCTCCGTCGCGTTGTTGAATCGCCCCCCGGAATTGAGCGGCGTCCTGAACTGGTAGCTGGTCCCCAGCCCCAGTCGGACCAAGTTCACGAGTTGGGCCTTGGCCCCTGTCCCCCGCTTGGTCTGGAGTGTTTGATCCAGCGAAGGGGTGAGCAGATTGGCGATATCCAGCCCATCGAGACTGTCCATCTGGAGCAGGCGGCTCGACACCACGGTGGGTCTCTGCTGGTAGCGGTAGCTGACGCTCGGGGAGATCACGTGGCGCAGGCGGTGGATGTCCAGCCCGGCGACGTCCGAGTTCACGTTGAAGATCCTGAAAAACTTCGTGTTAACGTCCACGCCGGTGGAGAAGATGCCGCGGAGGAGATCGCCATCGCCCGTGGCGCCGCGAGAATACCAGGTCTGCCGGGTGTTCACCAAGGGTGTCACGTTCAGCGCCCCGAGCAACCGGGTCTGGTACGACACCTGGTGGAAGGTGTCCAACCGCTTCACCCGCGCGTCAACCCCGCTGTCGGCCACCTTGCGGACAAACGCGTCGTAGGAACTGTTGCTCTGATAGTACCAATCGCCGCCGAGCCGATCACGATACTCCTCGCGCGGGGTGGCCGCCCCCTCGTGCTCCATCCATGGGGCCACCAGCAGCCAGGGGCGCTGCCAGGGGAGCTCCATGGGGCGGACATCGTACCGCAGCTCCGGCAGCAGCTCGGTCTCCCCCTCAAAGCCATTGACGCGCCGACGGGTCAGGAACGTCAGTCCATACAGAGGATTCGAGTGGACCACTTCGAGGTACGTTTTGGGATGAGCATCCTGCTCGTACTCTGCACGGAAAAACTCCCGGATGAGCCGGTCGTCCTTCGATTTGTGGAATTCGGCTGTCGCCGTGGTCTCGGGGTCTACGATCCACCGGTGCCGCCATTGCACCCGGTACCGTTCCCGCCCCGTCGTTTGGTCCTTCACGGAACCGATGAGACTATGGCCCTTCTCGTACCGCCGCTCATGGGTGTAGTAGGTCCGCAGGATCCCCCGGCTGTCCTCGTTCACGCGATATCTGGTATCCACCCCTTCCCCGATATGCCGGCGCTCCCGCTCGTCCAGCAGGATGCGGCCCTGGAGATTCTCGTGGATGTAGTACCGCCAGGACGTCAGCAGGAACGGACCCCACTCTTTGCTGTAGCCCGGCGTGAGGACGACCCGGGGGCGCCGGTCGTTCAGCTGATGGGTATACGACGGCAGGTAGAAGACCGGGACCGGTCCGACGTACATGACGGCGCCATGGATGATCACGCGGTCGTCGGGAATGACGCGGATTTCCCGGGATTGCAGACGCGTGTGGGGCGGATCGAAATCGCACGTCGTCAGGTACCCCCGGCGAGTCACGAACCCGTTGTCGGCCGCCCGCGCCATCCGAGTGCCGGTGGCCCGCCATGGTTCGGCAGTCGCCTTCGCTTTGAGGACCGTGCCTTTCTGGGTTTCAAAATTGTAGAGGATTTCTTCGCCGGTGAGAGTCCCACCGGGCTGGTCGAGCTCGACACGGCCGCTCAAGAAGGCGTCATGCGTGGCCAGTGCGATGACCGCGCGGTCGCAGGTGATCCGGCTGTCCTGGTGGGTGATGATGATGTGGCCGTGGCCGAGAACGGTGTGTTCCGTCTCGTGATACTCGACGGAATCGCCATGGACGAGGATGTCGGACGCGCGGTCTACGGCCCACGCCGACGAGGCCGACAAGCCGACAAGCGCGCCGCAGCAGAGGCCTGCGGCGAGGCGGCGTCTCACCCCGCCACCCGTCCCCAATCCTTCAGGAAGCGCTGCTGGCCGAGATCGGTCAGCGGATGCTTGATGAGCTTGTCGAACACCTCGAACGGGATCGTCACGACGTCGGCGCCGAGCCGGGCCGCTTCCAGGATATGGACCGGGTGCCGGACGCTGGCGACGAGGATCTCCGTGCGGTACTGGTAGTTCGTATAGATCGTCTTGATGTCGCGGATGAGGTCCATACCGACCTGCCCGATGTCGTCGAGCCGCCCGATGAACGGGCTGATGTAGGTCGCGCCGGCCTTGGCGGCCAGGAGCGCCTGCAACGGGCTGAAGCAGAGGGTCACGTTGACCTTGATGCCATGCTGGCGCAGCTGTCGGCAGGCCGCCAACCCCTCCTTGAGGAGCGGGACCTTGACGACGACGTTCGGGTGCAGGGCGGCCAATTCACGCCCCTCGCGGACCATCTCCTCGGTCGTCACGCTCACGCACTCGGCGCTAATGGGGCCGTTGACGATCTCGCAGATCTGGCGGACGTGCGCCCGGAACCCGGCGGCGTCCCGGATCCCCTCTTTCGCCATCAACGATGGGTTGGTCGTGATCCCGTCGAGCACCCCGGCGGTGTTCGCCTCGCGGATCTGCTGCAGATTCGCCGTGTCCAAGAAGATCTTCACAGAGTCCTCCGCACAGATGGCGGCGCTAACACTAAGGCGGCGGCTCCGATGATGCCGGCCTCCGCCCCGAAGCGCGCCGGGACGATCGGCACAGCGGCCGGGCCCCGCATGGCCCGCGCCCGCACCGTCGCCCGAATGGTCGGGAACAGCAACGGGCCGGCCTTGGCGATGCCGCCGCCGATCACGATCCGCTCCGGATTCACGAGATTCACGACGATGGTCAGGGCCAGGCCGACGTGCCGCCCGATGTCCCGCCACACCTCGCAGGCGACCGCGTCGCCCCGGTACGCCGCTTGATCAATCAGCGGCGGCGTCAGGTGCCGAAGGTCCCCGCGCAAGATGCTCCGGCGCCCGCCGGCCAGTTTTCGTCGGGCCAGCGCCACGATCGCGCGGTTCCCGACGTAGCGCTCCAGACAGCCGCGGCCGCCGCAGGGACAGGCGGGGCCGTTCTCGCCCAACGGCACGTGGCCGATTTCCCCGGCGCTCGTCGTCCACCCGCGGTAGGGACGGCCGTCCACGATGAGCCCGCCGCCGACCCCGGTGCCGAGCATCACGCAGACAAGCGACCGGGCCCCCCGCCCCGCGCCCCACTGGTACTCGCCCCACGTCATCGCGGTGACGTCGTTGTCTACGATAGTGGGCACGCCGGTCCGCTGTTGGAGCAGGCGCTGCAGCGGCACCCGCCGCCAGCCGGGAAGATTCACCGCATACCGGACGATCCCGCGCTCCGCATCCACGACGCCGGGCACCCCGATCCCCAATCCCACGACCCGGCCGCCGCCGCGCCAGGCCTCGGCCTGGAACCGCCGGACGCCGGCCGCGAGGACCGTGACGAGCGCCCCGGCAGTGGCGCGGCGCCCCGTCGGCATCGTGTCGGACGCCAGGATCCGACCGCCGGGAGCGACCAGCGCGAGTTTGGCGGACGTGCCGCCGACATCAACGGCAATAGCGAGCGGTGAACGCGGCATGGAGTGGGGTCATCATACCGAAGGGCCTACCGTCTTGGCAAGCCCGCCGCGACCTCGACGTGGTTCCGGCCGGCCTGTTTGGCCTGGTACATCGCCGCGTCGGCGCGCTCCACCAGCTCGGCGGTGTCCACGGCATCCTGCGGAAACCCCGCCACGCCGATCGAGACGGTGACGGCCAACCGCTCGTCATACGCCCGGAACGCTGCGGTCGCCACCGCCTGCCGGATGCGTTCCGCCACCACCTGAGCCGGCCCGGGGCCGGTGTCCAGCAGGCCGATGCCGAACTCCTCGCCGCCGTATCGGCCGACGAGGTCCACGTCGCGCACCTGCGTCCGCAGGAGCGCCGCCAGCTCCCGCAGGACGGTGTCGCCGACAAGATGGCCGTGGGTGTCGTTGACCTGCTTGAAGTGATCGAGGTCCACCATGAGGAACGCCAGGGGGGAGCCGTGTCGGGCGGCCCGGGCCACCTCTTCCTGCAGGCGGGCCAGGAAATGCCGACGGACGAACACGCCGGTCAGCCCGTCCCGGATCGCCAGCTCCTGCACCCGCTCGTACAGGCGGATGCGGCGCAGTGCCAGCGCGAATTGGCTGACCAGGATCCCGCAGCGCTCCACGTCATCGGGCAACAGGTGGTCCGCCACGAGGAACCCCTGCAGCGCCCTATCCATGAACAGGGGAAACGCCGTGGCCGCGCGCAGGCCCTCAGGGACCTCCGCGTCCGCCGTCGCCGCCATCCCCACCATCGGGTGCACCGACCAGATGACCGGTTGGCGCAGGAAGTGGGCCAACACCCATTGATCGTCCGGCGTCACCGACGCGTCCTCGACGCCGTCACCTTGGAGCTGCAGCACGGCTGGGGGGACCCCGACCTCCGGCGACACCAGGCCCAGACGGAACGCTGCCTGCGGGAACGCCCCGGTCAGCGCATCGGCCAGCCCTCGGGCCGCCTCGCGCCGGTCGAGCGTCAGCAGCAGCCGCTTCGTCAGGTCGTAGAGACCGGCCAGCTGGCTCATCGTGCGCTCGAGCGTCTCATGCTCCTGCCGCAGCCCCTGCTGGCGCTGGCTCAGCGCCCGCGCCGTCTCGACCGCCGCCAACCGCCGCCGCTCCCACGCCGCGCAGCGCCGGCGGTCCGCCGCCGTCACCCACCACGCCGCCGCCGGCACGAGCAAGCTTGAGACGGCCGCCGACACCGCCAGGGCCGCGGTCATGCCGCGCACACCTGGTTGCGGCCGTTCTGCTTGGCGCGGTACAGCCGCTGGTCGGCCGCCTGCAGTACGCTCTCCCGATGCAGGCCGTCGTCCGGGAACGTCGCCACGCCGATGGAGACGGTGATGGTCGCGGTCCCCTGGCGCAGCACGACCGGCTCGGCTGCCAACGCCGCCCGCAATGCCTCCGCCCTTCGGCAGGCCTCTTCCCGGCCGACGCCGTGCAGGAGCATGACGAACTCCTCGCCGCCGTAGCGGGCGATCAGCTCGCCGGGGCCCTGGAGCCGGCGCAACGTCTGGGCGATGGTGCGCAACAGCTTGTCGCCGGCCGGATGGCCATAGGTGTCGTTGTAACGCTTGAAGTGGTCGAGATCCACGAGGAGCACGGACACGGGGCTATTGTAGCGGCGCGCCCGGGCCACTTCTTCCTCGAACCGCTCCTGGAAATAGCGGTGGACCGCCAGCCCGGTCAGGTCGTCGGTGATCGCCAGCTCCGCTGTTCGAAGATAGAGCCGGGTGTTTTCGATCGCCATCGCCGCCAAGTCCGCGACGATGTCCAGCAGGCGGAGGTCTTCCGATGAGAAGGCGCCGACCGCCGCACTCTCAGCGCGCAGGACCCCCAGCACCCGCTGGGCGCTGACCAGGGGAGCGGCGATCACCGCGCCGATGGGACGGTGGTCCTGCGCCGCCGCGTCCCGGGGAAACCGGAAGTCGCGGGTCACGTCACGAACCAACAGCGGCTGGCCTTGGCGCAGAACCCATTGGTCGAAGAGATCGCCGGTCTTCTGCTTGATGGTCGGCGCGGAGCCCCGACGCCCCCGCGCCGCGCGCAGCGCCATCTCGTGGCGGGGCATTTCCACCTGGTAGACGAGCGCCAGGTCGGCGTGGTCCAGCACCCGCATCGCCTGCTCGGCGACCGTCGCCAAGAGGGCCTCCAGGTCTTCCGGATGCCGGCTGAGCGCTTCCGTGACCTCCCGCAGCGTGACGTACCGCCGCAGCCGGATGCTGAGGGCCTGGGTCACCGCATCCAGATGCGCGGCGGTATCCTGCAGCGTGTTGACCTGCTCCTCCGCCGCTTCGCACGCCGTCTGCGCCGTCCGCTCGCGGACCTGCAGGGCCCGGCGGCCGGCCGCAGCCGCCGCGGTGGTCGCCGCCATGACAATGGTGGTGACGGTCAAGAGCGCGGGATGACGGGTACTGAAGGCAACGTGAGCGGCAACGACAAAGACGAGGAGGGTGTGAATGGCACTCCAGAGCGGCGTAGCAGTGCCCCACACCACGAGAAGCCAGGCGATCAGGAACGGCAGGAGCCACGGCCACTGGGCGGCCGCCCACGCCAGGCGGGCGGCGTGCGGCCAACTCCACCAGACCAGGCCGAGGGCGATGACGGTGAGCGTGCCGAGGATGCGGGACTGCACCGTCACCTCCCCTACGTCAATAACGACGCCTCGGTCTCCCGATCGAAGACGTGGACCTTGGCCATGTCGAACACGAGGTCCATCTCCTGATTGACGGCCGGCCGGTCATGGCTGCCAACGCGGGCCACCAACGGATGGCGGCCCACGACCAGGTGCAGGAACACCTCGGCCCCCATCAGCTCGACGACCTCAACGGTCGCCGTCACGGTATTCTCCGGCGGGGCATATTGGACGAACAGCTTGTCGTAAATGTCTTCCGGCCGGATCCCGACGGTCACCTCTTTCCCTTCGTGCGCGGCCAGCTTCGGCACCATCTCGTCCACGATCTTGACCTTGAACGCCCCCTCGTCGAAATAGAAACGGCCGTTCTTGCGGAGAATCCGGCAGATCAGGAAATTCATCGGCGGCGACCCCATGAACCCGGCGACGAACCGGTTGGCGGGATGCTCGTAGATCGTGGTCGGGTCGGCCACCTGCTGGATGACGCCGCCGTTCATGACGGCAATCCGGTTGCCGAGCGTCATCGCCTCCGTCTGGTCATGGGTCACGTAGATCATCGTGGCCTGCAGACGCATGTGCAGCTTGTTGAGCTCCGTCCGCATCTGGACGCGCAGCTTGGCGTCCAGGTTGGAGAGCGGCTCGTCGAAAAGGAAGACCATCGGCTTGCGGACGATCGCCCGCCCCAGCGCCACCCGCTGGCGTTCGCCGCCGGAGAGTTCCTTCGGCTTCCGGTGCAGGAGCGGCTTGATGCTCAGGATGTCGGCCGCCTCCTGGACGCGGTTGGTGATCTCCGGCTTGGGATAGCCGCGCAGCCGCAGGCCGAACGCCATGTTCTCGAACACCGTCATGTGGGGATAGAGCGCGTAGCTCTGGAACACCATCGCGATGTCCCGATCCTTGGCTGGTACGTCGTTGACCAGGCGGTCGGCGATGTAGATCTCCCCCTCGGAAATTTCTTCGAGGCCCGCGACCATCCGCAAGGTCGTGGACTTCCCGCAGCCGGAGGGGCCGACGAGCACCATGAATTCCTTGTGCTCGATGCCGAGGTTGACGCGGTCCACCGCCCGGATGTCCCCGGCGTAGACCTTGCTGACGTCGCGCAGACGGACCTGGGCCATCAGGGGGTCAGGTAGTCCAGCAGTTCGGCCAGCGTGGCCTTCATCTGCTTGCGGTGGACGATGAGGTCAATCATCCCATGCTCGAGCAGGAACTCCGACCGCTGGAACCCGACCGGCAGGCGTTGGCGGATCGTCTGCTCGATGACCCGCGGGCCGGTGAAGCCGATGAGCGCCCGCGGCTCCGCCAGCACGAGGTCTCCCAGCGATGCGTAGCTGGCCATCACGCCGGCCATCGTCGGGTCGGTCAGCACCGAGATGAACGGCAGCCGGGCCTCATGCATTTGGGCCAGCACCGCCGACGTCTTGGACATCTGCATCAGGGAATACATCCCCTCGTACATCCGGGCCCCGCCGCCGGACCCCGAGACCATGATCAGCGGCAGTTTCGCCCGCATCGCCCGCTCGACGGCCCGCGCGATCTTCTCGCCGACCACCGAGCCCATCGAACCCATGATGAAGCGCGAGTCGGTCACGCCGAACATCACCCGCGCGCCGTTGATCCGCCCTTCCCCCGTGACCGCCGCGTCCGAGAGCCCGGTGGCCGCTTGGTCGAGCTGCAGCTTTTCCTTGTACGTCTTCGGCCCCTTGAACGTCAGCGGGTCCACCGATCTCAGATCGGCATCCAACTCCTTGAACGTCCCGGCATCCAGCAGCTGCTGGACCCGCTCGGGAGCGCTCAGCGAAAAGTGGTACTGGCACTTTGGGCAAACTTTGAGGTTTTCCTCGAGGGCCTTGTTGTAGATGATCTCCCCGCACTCGTCGCACTTGGTCCAGAGCCCGCTGGGGATTTCCCGCTTGCGCGCCACTTTGACCATCGTGTACCGCGGCTTGCCGAAGAGGGACATGAGGACTTACCTCGTTGCCAGTGCCAGGTCTTTAGACCTGGCACCGCCCATTGCGATCCGTCGGGACGGGGCACCGGCGGGTGTCAGCCGATGCACGACCAGGCCCGACAGCGGCTTCGGAATGAAGTAGGTGCTCTTCTGCGGCAAGCGGCGGCCGTCCCGCACGCACCGGAGGAGCTGCTCGACGGTGAGCGGCCGCAGGTACCATGCCACCTGCCCGAGGCCCTGCTCCACCTGCCGCACCGCGTCCTCCCACACATGGGTGTAGGTGATCGCCGGCTCGGCGGGGGCCAGACAGCGCGGGACGATGACCCGGTGCAGGACTTCGACGTCGAGCCGCACCGATGGCTCCGGCTGCGCCGGCGAGACGACAGCCCACTGCCCCGGGCCCGCGTAGCACCCGAGGGCCGGCCGCGCCGCGTCGGGCCAGCGATCCAGCACCACCCGCATCGCCGGCTCGTCGGCCACCCGCGCCACCGACACCACGGGGGAGGCCGCCAGGCGGTCGAGCGACCAGCCGGCCAGGTCGCCAAACACCCGGTGCGTCGGCAGGATCCCCGGGTCGTGCGCGTCAAACGCCGCGAGGTACGCCAGCATGAAGTTGGCCGGATGGGACGCGGTGAACGAGGGGTGCTGCTGGCGCAGGGTGTCTCGGTACGCGAGGGCCGACTCGTACCGATGGTGGCCGTCAGCGATCAGCATCGCCTTGGCCTCCAGCACCGCCTGGAGCCGCTGGATGACCGCCGGATGGGTGATCCGCCACAGGTCATGCTGCACGTCGCCATCCCGAATGGAGGCCAGCGGCGGCCGGGCGGCGCTCCGAGTCAGCAGGGCGCGGTAGGCCTGGTCGGGGCCGTCCACGAGGCCGAAGATCGGGCTCAAGTTGGCCTGGACCGCCTGCAGGAGCTGAAAGCGGTCCTGCTTGGGGGTAGCGTAGGTGTCCTCGTGTCGGAAGATGGCGGGCTCGCCCAGACGGATCAGCGCGATCATCCCCCAGCGATCGAACGAGCGGCCATCGTGGAGGAACCGCTGGCGGTAGGGGTAGCAGGCCGGGACCGCCTCCATCCGCAGGACCCCCTCCCGCAGCCAGGTCTGGAACGTGTCGCGCGCCCGCGTGTACCGGTCGCGGCCCGGCCGGTCGGTGGCCCGCCCCCGGCCGTAGACGATCCGGATGAAATTATAGGAGGAGCGGCGATAGAGGACGGCTTGGGCGGCGGGCGAGATGACATCGTAGGGGGGCGTCACCACGTGGTCCATTCGCCGAACGACCGATGGGCTGTACCGGATTCCACGCAGCGGCGCGATAGCCGGCATACGGCTCCTTCAATGATGTCCGATTAGGACTTGCTGCTGGCGGTCCCCTCGCGGCCGGCCGGCTTGGCCCCCGAGGGCTTTGGCGGGCTCGCCGGTTTCTTGTCCTGGTCCGCGCGGGCTTTCTTCTCGCTGGGTGTCCGGTAGTCGGTGCAGTAAAAGCCGGACCCCTTGAAGATCAGACCGGAGCCGGCGCTGATCAAACGGCGAGCTTTGTTTGTACCACACGCCGGGCATTTCCGCAACGGACGCGCCGTGATCGGCTGGAGCACCTCAAAATGGTGCCGGCACGCCGCGCATTCGTACTCGTAGGTGGGCATGAGGTTAGGAGGTCCCGAACCAGCGCCGCATCCGCTCCAGGAACGCGCGCCGCTGCGGCGTGTCGTCCTGATGGCTGATCCGCGCGAACTCTTCCAGCAGCTTCCGCTGGGCCGGCGTCAGGTGGGTGGGCGTCTCCACCAGCACCTGGACCAACTGGTCGCCCCGCCCCCCGCCCCGGAGCGGCGGCAGCCCCTTGCCCCGGAGCCGGAACACCTTCCCGCTCTGGGTCCCCGCCGGAATCTTTAAGTGGGCTTTGCCATCGAGCGTGGGGAGCTCCACCTCGCCGCCGAGCGCGGCGGTGGGCATCGTGATCGGCACCTCGCAGACCAGGTCCTGCCCGTGGCGCTGGAAGAACTCGTGCGGCCGCACCCGGACCATCACGTACAGGTCGCCGCGCGGGGCGCCGCGGACCCCGGCTTCCCCCTCGCCGCCCAGCCGGAGTCGAACGCCGTCGTCCACACCGGGCGGGATCTTCACGCGGATCGTCTGCTCCGCCTCGGTCCGTCCCTCGCCGCGGCAGGCCGGGCACGGCTGGGCCACGAACGTCCCTTCCCCGCGGCACCGCGGGCAGGTCGCGGCCATCACAAAGAACCCTTGCTGGACCCGCACCTGGCCCCGGCCGCCGCACTGGGTGCATGAGGACCGCCGCGTCCCCGGCTTGGCCCCTTCGCCATGGCACGTCGAGCAAACCTCCGGGCGGCGGACGGTCACCGTCCGCTCCGCCCCGGTGAGCACTTCCCGGAACTCCACCTCGACCTGGTAGCCCAGGTCAGCACCGGCCCCTTCCTCCCGCCGGGCGCGGCTACCGCCGAACGCCCCGCTCAACCCGAACTGGGCCAACAGGTCGTCCAGCCCGCCGCCGAAGATATCGGACAGGTCTTGGGCATGGGTGAAGTCCGACCACTGGAACCCGCCCTCATGGAACGCTCCGGACACGCCGGCATGGCCGTGCTGGTTGTACGTCGCCCGTTTTTGCGCGTCGCTCAACACTTCGTAGGCCTCGGAGAGCTCTTTGAATTTCTCTTCGGCCTCTTTCCGGCGCTCCGGGTTCCGGTCGGGATGGTGCTTGAGGGCCAGCGTCCGGTACGCCTTCTTGACCTCGTCGGCGGACGCGGTCTTGCCGACCCCCAGCACCTCGTAGTAGTCGCGCTTCTCAGTCACCGGCATTACTTCTTGTCGTCATCCACCTTGAACTCGGCGTCCACGATGTCATCCGGCTTCTTGCCGTCTCCGGCGCCGGTCGGGCCGGGCTGAGGTTCTCCGCCTGGCTGGGCACCGCCGGCCGGCTTCTGCGCCGAGGCCTTGTAGACCTCTTCGGCCAGCTTGTGCGACGCCTTGGTCAGTTCCTCCGTCTCCCGCTTGATGGCCGCCGCGTCGTGGCCCTTGAGCGTCTCCTTCAAGGCGTTCAGCCGCTGCTCGATCGCCAGCCGGTCCGACGACGGCACCTTATCGCCGAAGTCCTTCAGCGACTTCTCCGTCGAGTACGCCAACGCATCGGCCTGGTTGCGCAGCTCGACCTCCTCCTGCCGCTGCTTGTCCTCCTCAGAGAACCGCTCGGCGTCCTTGACCATGCGGTCCACCTCGTCCTTCGACAGCTTATGCGGCGCGGTGATCTTGATGCTCTGCTCCTTGCCGGTGCCGAGGTCCTTGGCGCCGACATGGACGATGCCGTTGGCATCAATGTCGAACGACACCTCGATCTGCGGCACGCCGCGCGGCGCCGGCGGGATATCGCGCAGGTCAAACTGGCCGAGTTCGACGTTGTCGTTGGCCATCTTGCGCTCTCCCTGGAGCACGCGGATCGTCACCGCCGGCTGGCTGTCGGCCGCCGTTGAGAAGACCTGCGACTTGCGGGTCGGCACGGTCGTGTTCCGCTCGATGAGCCGCGTGGTCACACCACCGAGGGTCTCGATGCCCAAGGACAGCGGCGTCACGTCGAGCAGCAGCACATCCTTGACCTCGCCTTTCAGCACGCCGGCCTGGATCGCCGCCCCCATCGCCACGCACTCCATCGGGTCCACGCCGCGCTCCACCTTCTTGCCGACCACCTCCTCAAGGAACCGCTGGACGATCGGCATCCGCGTCGGGCCGCCGACCAGGATGATCTTGCCAATGTCCGCCGGGCGCATCTTGGCGTCGTTGAGCGCCTGCTCGACGGGGTGCCGGCACCGCTCGATGATCGGATTGATGATCTCCTCGAGCTTCGCCCGCGTGAACGTCTTGGTCAGGTGCTTCGGCCCGCTCTGATCGGCCGTGATGAACGGCAGGTTGATGTCGGTCTGCATCGCGCTCGACAGCTCGATCTTCGCCTTCTCGGCCGACTCCCGGATGCGCTGCGTCGCCATCGGGTCTTTCCGCAGGTCAATGCCCGTCTCCCGCTGGAAATCCCCCGCGATCCAGTCCAGGATCGCCTGATCCATATCGGTGCCGCCCAGTTGCGTGTCGCCGCTCGTCGCCTTGACCTCGAACACGCCTTGGGCCATGTCCATGATCGTCACGTCGAGGGTGCCGCCGCCCAGGTCGAACACCATGATCTTCTGCTCTTTGTCCGCTTTATCAAGCCCGTAGGCCAAGCAGGCTGACGTCGGCTCGTTGACGATCCGCAGGACTTTGAGCCCCGCGATCTCGCCGGCGTCTTTCGTCGCCTGCCGCTGGTTGTCGTTGAAGTAGGCCGGCACCGTGATGACCGCCTCTTCCACCGGCCCGCCCAGGTACGCCTCGGCATCCTGCTTCACCTTTTGTAAAATGAACGCCGAGATCTGCTGCGGCGTATATTCCTGGCCGTGCACCCGGAAGACGTGATCGCTCCCCATCTTCCGCTTGGCTGCCTGGATCGTCCCCTCCGGGTTGATCGTGGCCTGCCGGCGCGCCGGCTCCCCGACGAGGCGCTGGCCGTCCTTCGTGAACGCCACGTACGACGGAAACGCCTTGCCGCCAAGCGAGGTCCCCTCCGCCGACGGGATAATCACCGGCCGGCCCCCTTCCATGACGGCCGCCGCGGAATTCGAGGTCCCTAAATCAATCCCAATCGCTCGAGCCATGATGCCTCACTCCCCTTTCACGCTGTGGGTTCGCTCTGACCGGTGACTTTCACCGTCGCCGGCCGAATGACACGCCCTCGATACAGATAGCCCCTGCGCAGCTCCTCTGCGACCTGCGGCACCCCCGGCTGTTCCGCCGGAACATGCGCGACCGCCTCGTGCCGCGCCGGGTCGAACGGCCGGCCGACCGCCTCGATCGGTTCCACGCCGTGCGTCTTCAGGAATTCCAGCATCCGCCGGTGAATCATCGTCAGCCCCGCCCGGAGATGTTCCGGATCGCTGTCGCCCGCGGCCGCCGCCAGCGCCCGCTCGAAATCATCCACGATCTCCAGCAGGTCGGTCAATACCCGCTCGCCGGCCCGCTCCTCCAGCTCCCGCTGCTCGCGCGCGAACCGCTTGCGGGCATTGTCGAACTCCGCCTGCAGCCGCAGCCATCGGTCGCGGTACTCCTCGGCCTGCGCCGCCTGCTGCTTGAGCGCCTCGTACTCCTCGACCGTCACGACCGGCGACGGAGCGGCCGCCGGCTCCATCGGGCGCCCGTCGGGCCCCAACAGCGGCGGGGTCATCCGACGAACCGCTCCATCGCCTGACTGATCTGCTCCGCGGCCTGGTCCACCAGACTGGCGATGCGGGCATATTCCATGCGGGTCGGCCCCAACACGCCCACCGCGCCGGCAATCCGGTTCCCTGCGCGATACGGCGCGCTCACCAGACTGCAGCCCGCCAACCCCGGCTGGACGTGCTCCAATCCGATCACCGTCCGCCGGCGGCCGTACACCATCGTCTCCTCCAACAACTCCATGACGGGCGCTGGGCTCTCCAGCGCTTCCAGTAGCGGCCGGCTCTGCTCCGGATGGCGGAACTCCGGCTGAACCAGCAAGTGCGAGACGCCCTCAATGAATACCGGCAGTTCCGTCTCCAGGAACCCGCCCAACGCCCAGAACTCCTGCGCCCGCTTGTAGAGATGGTTGAACGCGCTCGTCGCGTCCATCAGCGTCTGCTGCAGATGCTCGTGGATCTCGCTGAGCAGCTGCCCGCTCAGCTCCTCGTTGAGGAACCGGGCGACGCGCGCCAGCTCCTCGGAATCCACCGTTTCCTCCAGCTCCAGATAGGTATGCTGCAGCAGGCCGTCGCGCGTCATCACCAACCCCAGCACGCGATGCGCGTCCACCGGGATCAGGTCAATCCGCCGCAGCGCGCTCTGCCGCAGGCGCGGCGCCAAGACCGCCGCCGTCTGGCCGGTCAAGACCGCCAGCACCCGGGCCGCTTCCCGCAACAGTTCGATCGGGTCATCCACCGCCCGGCCGCCGAGGGCTGCCAACGCCCGCCGCTCCGCGTCGGTCAGCACCTGCGGCGCCATCAGCACATCCACGTAGTAGCGATAGCCGTGGGCGGTCGGGATCCGGCCGGCGGAGGTGTGGGGGTGCGTCAACAGCTTCTCATCTTCCAGATCGCCCATCACGTTCCGCACGGTGGCCGGGCTCAGGCGCAAATGAAACCGCCGGCAGACCTCGTGCGAGCCGACGGGCGACGCCGTCTCGACGTAGGTCTGGATCGTGAACTCCAGAATTTTATTCCTTCGTGATGCGATGCTGGTTGTGGTGTCCATACGGCCTCTCTCGGGTTTAGCACTCGTATATATTGAGTGCTAACCTAAGCAAAGTATAGCATGGCGGGAAAACGTGTCAAGCCAAAAAGCCGGATTTGGCGAGCTGGGCCTTCAGGCGGGGTGGCACGAGGGCTTCGAGATGGACGGCGCCGCCGGCATCGCGGCGCGACGTCACGGCGCCTTCCTGATAGACCCGGTGGACCCAGTCCTGGGCGGCTTGAGGAATGGCCAGTGTCACGGAGACGAGCAAGGCCATCATCTGATGATCAATCCGCTCAAGCAGGTGGGGGATCCCCTCCCCCGTAAGCGCCGAGATCAGCACGGCCTCCGGCAATTCCCGCTGGAGGGCCCGCCGCGTCTCCGCGTCCACCTGATCGCACTTATTGAACACGAGCAGCTGCGGTTTGGCCTCGGTCCCCAGCGTCTGCAGCACTTCGTCCACCGACGCCATCAGGCGGTCGCGGTGAGGATGGCTGGCGTCCACCACGTGCAGCAGCAAGTGGCTTTCGCGCACCTCCTCCAGCGTGGCCTGGAACGCCTCGATCAGGTGGTGCGGCAGTTGATGCAGGAACCCGACGGTGTCGCTGATCACCGCGGCCTGGTGCGTTGGCAGGACCACCCGCCGGGACGTCGGGTCCAGCGTGGTAAACAGCTGGTTCTGCACCGTCGCCTCGGAGTGCGAGAGGGCGTTGAACAGTGTGGTCTTGCCGGCATTCGTGTACCCGACCAGCGCCACGGTCGGCACCGCGCGCGTCTGGCGCTCCTCCCGAGTATGGCCCCGCCGCTGTCGGATCAGCGCCAGGTCCTGCTGCAGTTTCGTGATCTGCCCGCGGATCCGCCGGCGGTCCAGCTCCAGCTTCTGCTCACCCGGCCCGCGGGTGCCGATGCCGCCGCCGAGCCGGGACAACAGAATCCCCTTCCCGGTCAGCCGCGGCAGCAGGTACTGATGCTGAGCCAGCGCGACCTGCACCTTCCCTTCCTGGGAATGGGCCCGCTGGGCGAAGATGTCGAGGATCAATTGGGTGCGGTCAATCACCTTGACGCCGACGATCTCCTCGAGGTTGCGCTGCTGGGCGGGCGAGAGATCGCGGCAGACCACGACCACATCGGCCCGCGCCGTCTGCGCCAGATCACGGAGGTCCTCCGCTTTGCCGCGGCCCATCAACAGCGCCGGGCTCGGGTCTTCCCGCGTCACCATCAGCTCGGCGGCGACGTCCACCCCGCTGGAACGCACCAGCTCCCGCAGCTCGGCGGCCAGGTCCTCGATCGGCCATGAATCACGGTGGGCGGCGCGGCGGAACGCGATGGTGACGAGGAGCGCCCGCTCCTTGGCGTTCAGGTCAACGACCAAGCGACGCCAGGAGTGACGGCAGGAGGTCGGCCGGGCCGGCGTTGGCCGCCGGCGTCATCCAGGTGATGCGGGGATCGTGGCGGAACCACGTCAACTGCCGACGGGCATAGCGGCGGGTGTCGTGCTGGATGCGGGCGACCGCTTCATCCACGCTCCAGCGCCCCTCGAAGGCGGCGAACAGTTCTTTGTAGCCGAGCGCCTGGCCGGCGGTGCGGCTGACGCCGGCGGCGTGCAGCCCCCGCGCCTCCTCGATGAGCCCCGCCGACACCATCGCCAGTACGCGGGCGTTGATCCGCGCGTCCAGCGCGTCGCGCGGCGGCAGGAGCCCGACCTGCCGGACCTGCCAGGTGTCGGTGAGCCCGTGCGTCTGCTGCTGCCAGGCGCTCAGCGGCCGCCCGCTGACATGGTGGACCTCCAGCGCCCGGATAATCCGCCGGGCGTCGTGCGGATGAATGCGGGCGGCGGCGGCCGGGTCGGTCTGCTGGAGTCGGGTATGGAGCGGCCCGGCGCCGGCGGAGCACGCCTCGCGGGCCAACGTCTCGCGGTACGCCGGGTCGGCCGGCGGCGCCGGACAGAGGCCGTCCACCACCGCCCGGACATACAACCCGGTGCCGCCGACCATAATCGGGACACGGCCGCGCGCGTGGATCGCCGACAGCGCCGCCACCGCGTAGCGCCGGTACATCGCCACGGTGCATTCGATCTGCGGCTCGACGAGGTCAATCCCGTGGTGCGGCACGCGCCGGCGTTCGGCCGCCGACGGTTTGCCGGTCCCGATATCCATGCCGCGGTAGACCTGCATCGAGTCGGCGGAAAGGATCTCGCCGCCGATCCGCTCGGCCAGCGCCAGCGCCAGCGCGCTCTTGCCGCCGGCGGTCGGCCCGACGAGGACGACGAGCCGGGGAATCATGGGACGACCTTCGAGGGGAACCCGTCCTGCCGGAGCCGATCGGCCGTGTGCAGGGCCTCGTCGCGGCTGGTGAAGCGTCCAACCCGCACCCGGTGCAGGACCCGCCCGTCCGCCAGCGTCCGATCCACCGCCGCCGAATAGCCGCGCTGAGACAGCTGCCGCTCCAGCCGCACGGCGTTGTCGCGCACACCGAACGCCCCCACCTGCACGGAGAACGCGAACTCCGCTTCCTGCAGGATGGCGCGCGCCAATCCCGCCTCAAAACTCAACGGGGCCTTCGCGACCAACGCTTCAAACGCCTGGCGGGCCGCCGCCCACTGCCCGGCCTGCCGCGCGGCCTGCCCCAGCTGATACTGCAGACGAAGGGCGATCGGATGGTCGGGGCCCCACCGGTCGAGCACCGCGCGATAGAGCGCGGTCGCCCGGGCCGTGTCTTCCCCCATCCATAACGCGTCGGCCACGCCCGTCTCGGCGTCAGGCCGCCAGCGGCTGTCGGGATATTGATCCAGGAGCTGCTCCCACGTCTGCCGGGCTTCCTCGGGCTGCTGCAGTTGGAGTTGGGCCATGCCGACCAGATACTCGACTTGATCTCGATGAGCGGCCGCCGGGGTGGCCGTCTCCTGCAGCCACCGCTGGCCGTTGGCCACCACCAACGCGTACTCTCCGCGCAGATACGCCGCTTCGAGCTCCCCGATGGGGTCCACCGATGGCACCGGGGCCGGCGATGTCGTCGCCGCACTCGCCGGGCTCGGTCTCCGGATCTCCTGCTTCGCCCAGCCGGGCGGCTGCGGAAACCCGAAGCCCGTGCCGGCGGCCGTTAGCACGCCACATCCTACGAGGATGGCGACCACGAATTGCTTCACCCCATCACCGTCCCGACCAACGTATGCCCTCGGATCTCGTGAACGCGGACGCGAACCAACTGCCCGGTCAGCTCCAGCCCGCCCGGGAACACCACATGCCGGTTGTCCCGCGCCCGCCCCGTCCAATCGGCCGGATTCTTGGGGCTCGGCCCTTCGGCCAGCACCTCGACGGTCCGGCCGAGCCACGCCCGGTCCCGCTCCCGTCCGATCGTCTCCTGCAGCGCCAAGAGCGCTTGCAGCCGCCGGTCTTTCACCTCGGGCGGCACATCGTTCTCCCACTGCGAGGCCTTGGCCATCGGCCGCGGCGAGTAATTGAACATGAACGCGCTGTCGAACCGCACCGTTTCCAAGAGCCGTCGCGTCGCCTCAAAATCCTCCTCCGTTTCCCCGGGGAATCCCACGATGATGTCGGTCGAGAGGGCGACCTCCGGCACGGCGCGCCGCAGCGCCGCCACCTTGGCCAGGTAGTCCGCCGCCGTGTAGTCGCGGCGCATCCGTGCCAGCACGGCGTCGGACCCCGACTGCACCGGCAGGTGCAGGTGCTCGCACACGTGCTCGGCGTCGCGCATCGCCGCGACCATCGCGTCGTCGGCATCATGCGGATGGCTCGTGATGAAACGGATGCGCTCCAGCCCCGGCACCGCGTTGACGCGCCGCAGCAGCTGGGGGAACGTCGTCGGCGCGCCGCTCAACCGCCGGCGCCCGTACGAGTTCACGTTCTGGCCGAGGAGCATCACTTCCTTGAATCCCTGTCGGACGACCTCCTCCACCTCAGCCACCACCTGCTCGGCCGGCCGGCTCACCTCCCGCCCCCGCGTGAACGGGATAATGCAGTAGGTGCAGAACTTGTCGCACCCCTCCATGATCGTGACAAAAGCGCTGACCCCGCTGGCGTGGTACGACACCTGTTGGAACTCCGGCCGGCGCCGGCGGGCCACCGCCAACTGCGGCCGCCGCTCCTCCTGGATCGTCTCGATCAGCTCCGGCACGTCGTAGAGACTGGCCGGCCCCGCCACGAAATCCACGTGCGGCATCCGGCGAAAGATGGTTTCTTGATGGGCCTGCGCCATGCACCCGAGGATTCCGATGATCAGCTCCGGCCGGCTCGCCTTCAACGTCTTCAGCGCCCCGACGTTCGACCAGACCCGGTCCTCCGCATGCTCCCGCACACTACAGGTGTTGAAGAGGATCACGTCCGCCTCGTCCGGCGACGGCGCCAGCGCATACCCCTCCCGCATGAGGAGCCCGGCCACTTCCTCCCCATCGCGGACGTTCATCTGGCATCCGTAGCTGGTGACGTGGAGCCGCTTCGTCATCTCATTCCGGGGCGCGGGTGTAGCGGGATCTCCAAGGCCGGTCAGCGTCCGGGTCGCCAAAAGCAAAACACCGGCCCGTCCGCCAAAACCTGTGATGGACGAGCCGGCGTGAGGAAGCTGCTGTTACGCGAGCTTGCCGACGGAGGACGAGGCACGGATGCTGAACCAGATGGCCAAGGCGCCCAAGCCGACCGCCATGACGAGAGACCCGACACTCATCGCCCCATAGTGCGAGGGGGCCAGCATCCCGAACAGCATCGGCCCCGACAGGAAGGTATTCGTTCTGGACGCGAGGAAGGCCCGGCGCCGGACGGCCGGGATGTCGGCGGCCGGCACCTTGCCGGTGAGCAGGCGTTTCTGGATCGGCCAGATGATCATCCAGACGTTGTACCACATGATCGTTCCCAGGGTCATCCCGAAGAGGATCCACTTGGCCCGGTCGGTCAACCCACCGGCGGGATCACGGAACAACGTGTTCGGGCCGAAGCCGACGCCCGGCGTATACATATAGAGGAGTGTGAACAGGGTCAGGCCGGCCAGGAACGTGATCATGGCCCCCCACCGGAACCACCAGAGGGCCCGCGGCATGAGCTGTGGGTTCACCGCCTTCTTGGCGGCGTCGTCCAGCGCCCCCTGCAGCGGGACGTTCACGAAGTTGAAGAAATACAAGTGCCCGATCCAGGTGATGCCAGCCAGCACGTGCAGCCAGCGGACGACCAGATGAAGATTGCTGTACAAGTCAGGCATAGCGCGTACCCTCCGTTGGTCTCATCAACAGCAATACTGTAGCAGACGGTCCGAGTCCCGGCAAGTCAGTCAAAATACGCGCGCTCGATGAGCTGGGCGCAGCGGCGGCCGGAGAGCAGCATCGCGCCGAACGCCGGGCCCATGCGCGGCGTGCCGTACACGGCGGACACCGCCAGCCCGGTCACGAACAACCCGGGGTAGACTTCGCCGGTCTTGTCCATCACCGCCTGCTCGCCGCGCTCGACCCACATCGCCCCGTTCCCGGGGACCGGCGCCGCCAAACCCCGCTTGGCCAACAGCTGCACCACAGCGGCGTCATGCCCGGTGGCGTCCACGACGACTTTGGTCTCGAGCGCGACGGGGTCCACATGGGCCAACCCCTTCGGGAGTGCCGATACCGGCGACCAGTTAATCACGAGCCCCTCCACCCGGCCGCCCCCGCGCACGATGACATCCACCATCTCGGTCATTTGGGCGAATTTGACACCGGCGTCGCAGGCGGCGGCGATGAGGCGGGCACAGGCGTGCGGGGCGTCGGCGACGTAGAGGCCGCGCTGCACTTGGCGGCACGGGACCTTGAGTTCTTTGAGGAGGCGGTGGGCCGGGGCGCGGACGGTGAGCTTGTTGAAGAGGTAGCCGCCCAACCAGAATCCACCGCCGAGATAGTTGGTCTGCTCGACGACGAGGACGCGCCGGCCGCGCCGGGCGAGGTCCATCGCGGCGACGAGTCCGCTGGGGCCCGAGCCGACGATCAGGCAGTCGCTGCGGACGAGGCCGTCAAACTCTTTGACGAACGCCCGGACGATCGCCCGGGTAATCTGGGCTTCCTGGACGCGCGCGAACAATCGGGGTCAGACCAGTTTGTTGCCGGGCTTCTTGGGCGGGTCGTTCGACGGGCGCGGCGCGACCCGAGGAGTCCCTTTAAAGGAGGGGGTCAGCTCTTTATTGATCGCGGCGAACGCTTGGTCCTGATCCTCACTCTCCACGATGGCCCCGATCGGGCAGACCGGCAGGCAGGCGCCGCAGGTAATGCACACCTCGGGGTCAATGATCATGAACTTCTCCCCCTTGTAGTCCCCGGGGTGGATGCAGTCCACTGGACAGACTTCGGCGCACGAGCCGTACTGCTCGCCCAGACACTTGCCGGTAATCACGTAGGACATGCGGTCGCTCCTCCTTGGATTTCGACTACGATACCACGCGTTCCGGAGCTTTGCAACTTTTGGGGATCCAGAGCTGCGAGGTGGTCAGGAAGGCCGCGGCGATCAGCACGACGGCGGCCAGCGTGCCCCACGGCCAGGGACAGACGGCCCACAGGCCGGTCGCCAGCACGTTGGTCAGCGACACCGGCAGCAGGCATTTCCAGGCGAACGCCAGCAGCTGGTCAATGCGGAAGCGCGGCCATGTCCCGCGGATCCAGATCATCACCAGCACGAGCCCGTACGTCTTCACTAGCACCCAGAGCCAGCCCGGTAGCCACGGCCCGCGCCAGCCGCCGAGAAAGAGCGCGGCGCCGAGCGCTGAGATGGCGAACGCCCCGAGGAACTCCGCCATATAGAAGAGGGCGAACTTCATCCCGCTGTACTCGGTATGGAAGCCGCCGACCAGCTCCGATTCCGCTTCCGGCAGGTCGAATGGCGTCCGGTTGACCTCGGCCAGCGCGCAGAGCAGGAAGATGACGAACGCCGTGAACCCCCATGGGGTCGCCACGAACCAGCGCGCCTGCTGCGCCTCGACGATCGCCGTCGTGGAGAGCGACCCGCTGATCATCACGACCGTCGCCAGCGACAACACCATCGGCACCTCGTAGGCGGCCAGCTGGGCCACGGTGCGCAGGGCCCCGAGCAGGGAGAACTTGCTGCGCGAGCCCCAGCCGGCCATGAAAATGGCAATCGTCTGCGTCGAGGTCACCGCCAAGAAAAAGAGGAGGCCGGTGTTCAGGTTGGTCACGATCCAGCGCGGCCCGAGCGGCAGGACGGCGAACAGCATCAACACCGGCACGACGATGACGATCGGGGCCAGCGTGTGCAGCCAGTGGTCGGCGCCGGCCGGGACGATGTCCTCTTTCGTCAGCATCTTGACGCCGTCGGCCAGCGGTTGGAGGAGGCCGTACCGGCCGACGCGCGTGGGGCCGAATCGATCCTGGATGCGGGCGATGACTTTTCGCTCCAGCCAAGTCAAATACATCATGATAACCGGCGCCAGCGCCAGGATGAGGACGATGCCAACCCCCATCCGGATCAACAACGCTAGTCCCATTCGAGCGCCCCCTTCTGCCAGAGGTAGACCAGCCCGGCGGCGAGGACGAGGAGGAACGCCGCCATCGCCGCGAAGCCGGCCAGTCCGGCGCTCTTGAACACGACGGCCCACGGGTAGAGGAAGAGGACCTCCACGTCGAACACGACAAAGGCGATCGCGTACAAGTAGTACTGCACGCGGAACTGCGACCATGGGTCGCCGGCGGCAGGGACGCCGCACTCGTACGGCGACTGCTTCGTCGAGCCGGGTTTCTTCGGGGCGATGACCCTTGCCAGGAGGATCGGCAGCAGCGGCACGACCAACGCGGCCGCCGCCAGCATCGCCAGCCCGAGATAGTTGAGGGTATAGAGCCCCTGCCCCATCAGGCCGTCCCTCCCGCCGCGGGAGTCGCCGTCGGCGCGGCCGCTGCCGCGGCCTTCTTGGCGGCCGCCGCCTGGCGCTTGGCCTCTTCTTCTCCCCAGGCAATCGGGTGCGTCTGGGCATAGCGCGCCGTCGGGACCATCAGCCGATCCATGTCAAAGATGTGGGACTGTTGCCGCTCGCCGCCCGACAGCTCGAAGTCGTGGCCCATCTTGATGGCGTCGAACGGGCAGAACTCGGCGCACAGGCCGCAGTTCATGCAGACGTCCACGTCAATGAAGAACTCCGACGGCTTGGGCTTCGGCTTGCCGGTCGCCGGGTCTTTCGCCTGGACGATCCAGATGCACTGCGGCGGGCAGACCTTCGCGCAGATGCCGCAGGCGGTGCAGCGGTTGGCCGCCTCCGTCAGCGGCTCGCTCTCTTTTCCGTCGTAGAGAAGGAACGGGATCACCCGGAACCGCTCCGGCACCGCCAGCCGCTCCTCTGGATACTCCACGGTGAAGATCCCCTCCTGGCAGGCCGGCTGACGGACGGCTTGGCCCTTCACGAACCGGCGCCCCGTCCCGCGGACGTACGACCGGACGAAATGGGTGAACGTGATGCCGAGGCCGCGCAGCAGCTCCAGCCCGTAGAACCGCATCAGCGGTCCACCTCGCCGAGGACGATGTCGAGCGAGCCGAGGATCGCCACGACGTCGGCGACAAGATGGCCGCGGCAGAGCGATTCCAGCACCGTCAGGTTGATGAAACTGGGGGAACGCACGTGGTAGCGATACGGATGGTCGGTGCCGTCGCTGACCACGTAGAACCCGAGCTCCCCTTTGGGGTTCTCCACGCGGCCATACGACTCGCCCGCCGGCACGCGGACGCTCCACACCTTTTTACCGGCCGTGATCTCCCCACCCGGCAGCTCCTTGAGCGCCTGCGACAGAATCTTCAGCGACTCGCGCATCTCGGCGATCCGCACCTCGTACCGCGCGTAGACGTCGCCGGCCGTACGCGTGGGGATGTCGAAGTGGAAGCGCTCGTAGATCGAGTACGGCTGGGCGCGGCGGACGTCGTACGGGATGCCGGAGCCGCGGAGCACCGGGCCGGCCGCCGAGCAGGCGACCGCCTGCGCCGGCGTCAGCACGCCGACTCCCTGGCATCGGGCCAGCAGGATCTCGTTGCGGCTCAAGAACCGGTCGAGCTGGTCAATCGCCTTCGGCAGGCGCTCCTCGACGAGCGACCGCGCCATCGGCAGGAACTCCGGCGGAAGGTCGGCCGCCACACCGCCGAACCGGAAGTAGTTGCACATCATCCGCGAGCCGGACACCATCTCGAACAGGTCGAGGATCAGTTCCCGCTCGGCGATGGCGTAGAGCGCCGGGGTGAAGAAGGCGCCGAGGTCGTTGAGCAGGAACCCGATCGCCCAGCAGTGGCTCAGCACGCGGGTCAGCTCCGCCATGATGACGCGGATATACTCCGCCCGCTCCGGCACTTTGACGCCGGTCAACTGCTCGACCGCCACTGCATACCCGAAATTGTTACTCATGCTACAAAGATAATCTAACCGGTCGGTGTACGGGAAGTTCATGATCCAGGCGTTGCGCTCGCCGATCTTCTCGTGGTTCCGGTGCATGTACCCCATCACCGGCTCCAAGCCGACGATCCGCTCCCCCTCGACCGCCACTTTCATCCGGAAGACGCCGTGCGTGGAGGGATGCTGGGGCCCAAGGTTGACGACGAGGGTATCCCCCTCGGTCGAGCGCTGGACTGAGACGCCGGCGTTGTCCACCGGAGTCGTCGCCTCGTCGCCCGACGGGGTGAACGTGACCGGGTCCCACCCGGCCGGGTACTTCACGTTGTCGTGCCAGCGCACGCGGTCCTCGGCCCGCTGGTGATGGCCGTCCCTCCAGCGGCTCGAGAACAGCTTGCCCGGCTCCTCGTAGTACGGCTCGAGGTAATCCTTCCGCAGCGGCCAGCCGTCGAAGCCCTCCCACATGAAGATCCGCGTGAGGTTGGGATGGCCGTCGAACCGGATCCCCATCATGTCGTAGCATTCCCGTTCCTGGAAATTGGCGCCGGGCCAGACGGCGGTCAACGATGGGACGCGCGGGTCCTGCTTCGGGGTTCGCAGCTTGATGGCCAGCGGCTTTTCGGCTCGGCCTGTCGAGGCGACGTGGCCGACCACCTCAAAACAGTCCTGGTAATCCACGCTGGTCAGGTTGGCGAGGTAGTCGTAGTGCAGGTCCGGCTCATCGCGCAGGAAGCGGGCCACCGCCACCGCCTGCGCCGGCGACAACAGCAACGCGTCCCCCTGCGCCTGCACCGCCCCGGAGCCGACGGCTTGGTTGATCCGTGCGATCAGCGCCTCGCGGCCCCCCTCGGCCGACGCGGCCGGGGCGGCGATCCACGTCGGCAGCAGTTTCGGCGCCGGCTCGGCCACCGGGTTCGCCGCGGCCGCGCGGATCTCCGCGATCCGCCGCACGTCCACGAGATCCGGCCCCAGCAACGGCACCGGGATTTCCCCCTCGGCCTTCGGGTCGTACCACCGCACCGTCTTCAACGATTGCCCGTCAATGATCGCCTGCAGTGTCATCAGTCCGTGCAGGAGGGCCTGCGGCGTCGGCGGGCACCCAGGGATGTAGACATCCACCGGGATGAACTTATCAATGCCGGAGACGACGTTGTACCCTTCCTTGAACGGGCCGCCCCCCGAGGCGCACGCCCCCATCGAGATCACATACTTCGGCTCCGGCATTTGGTCGTAGAGCCGGACGATCATCGGGACCATTTTCTTGGTGACGGTGCCGGAGACGATCATCAGGTCGGCCTGGCGAGGGCTGGCGCGGAACAGCTCCGCGCCGAAGCGGGCGATGTCGAAGCGGGCGGCGGCGGTGCAGATCATCTCGATGGCGCAGCAGGCCAGCCCGAACTGGAGGGGCCAGATGGACGACCGGCGGCCCCAGTTGTACATCTGCTCGACCATCCGCAGGAGACCACCCCACGTCGTCACGGCGATGTGGCGTTTGGTTTCCTGCTCGAGGACCTGATCCTCTGTCTGCAGCTGGACCGTCATGCCTGTCCCTGTTGCCGCCGGTAGATCTGCGCGCCCCGACAGTAGTTCTTCACCCAGAACCGCACCTCGCGAAGCTCCGCCGCCGTCACCGGACGGAGAACGCGCGCCGGCACGCCGACCGCCAGCATCCGCGGCGGGATGCGCATCCCCTCCGGCACCAGCGCCCCGGCCGCGACGATCGCGTCGCGCCCGACGCGCACCCGGTTGAGCACCGTCGCCCCCATCCCGATCAACGCGCCGTCCTCGACCCGCGCCCCGTGCACGTTGGCCAAGTGCCCAACGGTGACGCGGCGCCCCAGCACGCACGGCTCGCGCGTACCGACGTGCAGCACCGAACCGTCCTGCACGTTCGTGTCATCGCCGATGACGATCCGGTTGACGTCGCCCCGCAGCACGCAGCGAAACCAGATGCTGGCGCCGCGGCCGATCGTCACCTGCCCGATGACATCGGCCCCCTCCGCGACGAACGCGGTGGGGTGAATGGAAGGGTAGATACCTTGAAAATCCCAAACCGCCATTTGGTGTGTCTAGCGAAGCGCGCCCAAGATTTCCTGGTTGCTGCGGGCCACCTTGATCTCCTGCACCTTCTTGTAGGCGACCTTCCCGTCCTTGCCGACGACGACCGTCGCCCGCTTGCTGCAGTGGAGGTCCGGGAAATAGAGCCCGTACTGCTGGCAGACCTCGCGCTTCAAGTCGCTCAGCAGGGCGTGCTTCAAGCCCAGCTTCTCCTTCCATGCCTTGTGCGTGAACCAGGAGTCGCACGAGACGCCGAAGACCACGGTGTCTTTCTGCTCGAACTTCGGCAGGTCCTCGGTGATCGCGCAGTTCTCGGTCGTGCAGACCGGGCTGAAATCGAACGGGTAGAATGCCAAAACCACCGTCTTCTTCCCGCGGAAGCTCGAGAGGGTGATTTCCTGGGCGTTCTCGTCTTTCAGGGTGAAGTCCGGGGCGAGATCTCCAACTTGGATTTCAGGGCTTGCCACGGCTTGCATCATGATCAGCTCCTGGGTTGTGATCGGCCAACCGGTAGTGGACCAACCGTTGGACCACCCGGCCGTGCGTCAGATGTTCTTCGACGATCTCCTCGACGTCCGCCGCGGTGAACCGCGAGTACCAGACGCCGTCCGGCTCGATATACAAGTTAGGGGCCAGCCGGCAGAGCCCGAAACAGCCGCGCCCGACCACCTCGACCTCCTGCTGGAGACCTCGGCGGACGACCGCGGCCTTCAGCAACTCCAGCACCTGCGCCGATCCTTTCGTCGGGCAAGTATTGCCGCCGATGTCCACGAAGACCCGGCGCGTGGCCACGGCTGAAGGAAGCCGTGCCACTAACCCCTCCTGGCGCGTCGGCACGGCCCCGTCCGACTACAACCCCACGAACTGCGGCGATCCCTGCGCCGTCAGCACCCGCACGCGGCCGGCCACTTGCCGGGCCGCGTCGGTGAACGCGCGCGCCACCGGGCTGTCCGGCTCCGCCGCGACGATCGGGGTACCGGCGTCGCCGTGCTCGCAGACGCTCGGGACCAGCGGGATTTCCCCGAGCAACGGCACCTTCGCGCGCTCGGCTGCCGCCCGCCCCCCGCCGCGGCGGAATATCGGGGTTTCCGTCTGGCAGGAGGGGCAGACGAACGTGCTCATGTTCTCGATGATCCCGATGAGCGGCACGCGGACCTTCTCAAACATCGCCATCGCCTTCCGCACGTCGAGCAGCGCGACGTCCTGCGGCGTCGTCACGATCACCGCGCCGGTCAGCGGGATGGTCTGCGAGAGGGTCAGCTGCACGTCGCCGGTCCCCGGCGGCAGGTCCACGATGAGGTAGTCGAGCGGGCCCCACACCACTTCGTTCAGGAATTTCTTGATCACCCCGTGCAGCATCGGCCCGCGCCAGATCACCGGCTCGTCGGCCTTGAGAAAAAATGCCATCGAGATGACTTTGACGCCATGGGCCGTCGCCGGGACGATCCGGCCCTCGTCCAGCGGCGGCAGTTGAGTGACACCGAGCATGAGCGGGACGTTCGGCCCGTAGACGTCGGCGTCGAGCAGGCCGACGGCCGCGCCGGCGCGGGCCAGCG
>Ga0209515_10001363_pt1 | contig 41237 bp, 47 predicted proteins | sample Subgroupgradi54m_FD_187454 | JGI IMG/M metagenome (GOLD analysis project Ga0209515, IMG submission 187454) | Subsurface groundwater microbial communities from S. Glens Falls, New York, USA - GMW60B uncontaminated upgradient, 5.4 m (SPAdes)... ... | reverse complement strand
CTAATTCAGTAAACAACCTTCCTAATGATGCAAATACTCCAGACGTCCGTCTCCTTGATTTTGAGAATCAGCCCTTCTGGACCTTTGCCATCACCTCGAAAACCGATACAGCCTCTCTCATGCGCTTCGCAGATGATTTAAAGAAGAAAATAGAAGATGTTTCGCAGGTCGACCACGTGATGACTTCGGGGCTTGATAACCAAACAATAGAAGTCATAGTCGACCTTAAGAAAGCCAAAGATTATAATCTTGATCCTCTGACTATTTCCCAACTTGTCAAAAGCGCGGCAAAATCTTTACCGGCTGGAAATGTCAATTCCTCATCTTCTTCGTTTTCACTGACTATAAATCGGGAAATAATTTCCCTTGAAGATATTCGCAATCTGACAATTCAGACAGGCAATACCAGTGTTCGTCTGGGAGATATAGCAACGGTCGCTGAACGCTCTAAAAGCGGCCAGCAAAACACCTATCTGGCAACTAAAAATAGTTCTGCTGGACGAGCGGTTCAATTTTTTGTTTTTAAAAAGAAAGCTGCCAATATAGACCGCGCCTTCCAAGTCACTGAACCAGTAGTCACCTCTGAGCTTAAAAAATATAACGGTCGGTTCAAGTTATCCACTATCGAAAACGCCGCAGAGCTTATTAATAAACAATTCAATAGTCTGTATCGCGAGTTTTCAAACACAATTATCCTTGTCTTCATCCTCCTTTTTATATTTTTAGGGTTGCGCCAGGGAATTATTTCAAACATAACTGTTCCGCTTACTTTTCTTTCGTCACTCGCGGTTATCAACGCTTTCGGACTCACTCTCAATTTCTTGACAGTCTTCTCATTTCTGTTGACGCTAGGTATTCTTATCGACGATACAATAGTCGTCGTCGCTGCGATGACTCGCTATCACAAAACCGGTAAATTTACTCCTTATCAGACTGCGATTATGGTTTGGCACGACTTCATCATACCTTTATGGTCTTCGGCAATTACAACTATCTGGGGTTTTGTTCCACTTCTCCTTTCGACCGGTATCATCGGTGAGTTTATTAAGTCGATTCCTATCGTAGTTACAACTGCGATGTTGTCATCAACTCTCATCTCCGTACTTATCACCATTCCCTTGATGATTATTTTTCTGAAACCGAAATTCCCCAAAAGAGTAAAGGTGTTGTTTGTCATTTTGGGAATCATTGCATACGTTTTACTCCTGGTGTTGGTGCTCCCAAGAAATGTTCTAATGCCGATTGCGATTGTTGTCGGACTCCTACTGCTTTTCATAGCTTATCGAGTCAGAAAATCACTGATCGCAGGCTATAAATATTTCATGAAGACTAATAAACGCGCAAGAGTTTGGTGGAAGAGGATAAAAGATGTTTCTGATCATGGACTTATCAATATTGAAAAATTGAGCGAACGCTATCGAAGCGTGATAGAGCAAATCCTTTCATCTGCTCAAGCGCGCAGAAGAACTTTGATTGCGATTGGTTGTTTTACAGTTTTTGCTTATCTTCTTCTACCTTTAGGGCTTGTCAAAAACGAATTCTTCCCTAAAGATGATGCCGAACTGATATATGCAAACGTTGAACTTCCGCCCGGAACCAATAGCGACGCCATCAATAAAGAGGCAGTTCGCCTGATTGCTCCTTTGAGTAAAACGGAAGACTTGGACTACCTGGTTACTGAGATCGGAACCTCGTTCAATACGTCAGGGGATCGTGATATCAGCCCAAATACAATCCTTTTTACACTGCATCTTATTGATAAGAATGACCGCATCCCAACCTCAAGCGATATCGCCGAACATCTTCGCAGCCGATTCGCCGACTACACAAAAGGTAAATTTTCTGTAGTTGAACTTTCCGGAGGACCGCCTGCGGGAGCTGATGTCCAGATCAAGATTTTAGGTGAAGATTCAGGAGTACTCGAGCAATATGCAGATAAGCTGGTCGTTTATCTTAAGAAACAACCGGGCTTAGTCAATGTTGATAAATCGATTAAGCCGGGAACGAGTAAAATCGTTTTTATGCCGGATAAAAATCAACTCGCCCAAGCAGGAATTTCCCTTGATCAGCTCGGACTATGGTTGAGAACTTATGCCAGCGGATTTACCCTCGACAGCGTCTTATTCGGCGATAAAGAAAAGGATATTACTTTCAGGACAAATTCCTATGATCAACAAAGTTTGGATGAACTCTCCTCTATTGAAATTCCTTTGCGAACGGGAGCGACTGTGCCGCTTGCATCTCTGGGAAGATTCAAACTTGAAACAAACCCTTCGACCATCACCCGTGAAAATCAAAAAAGGACCATTTCTGTTTTTGCAGGAGTGACGCAAGGAGTGAATATTCCGGAAAAAAATGCGGAGCTTCTCAAGTATGCCAACTCGCTCAAACTGCCTTCTGGATACGAATTTGCAACCGGTGGCGTAAATGAAGAGAACCAGCGCTCTGTCACCTCTATTCTACGTGCGATGATCATCTCCTTCATGTTGATTGCGGTTACGATGGTGATCGAGTTTAGATCTTTCCGTCAAGCATTTATTGCAATGCTGATGATTCCGATCTCGATCTCGGGCGTGTTTTATATTTTTGCCTTGGTTCGTACTCCGTTATCGTTTGCGGCACTGATTGGTGTTCTTGCCTTATTCGGAATTGTGATGCGGCACGCAATCGTTGTTCTTGAAAAAATCAATGAGAATCGCGAACAGGGGTTAAACCTACATGACTCTATTGCAGACGCAGCGGCAAGTCGTCTTGAACCGGTTCTGCTTACCTCGCTTGCCACTATTGTCGCTCTTATTCCGATTACGGTTGAGGATCCATTTTGGAGAGGATTGGGTGGAGCGATTATTGCCGGACTTCTCTTTACAGGAGTTCTCAAACTTTTCTTTGTCCCAGTCCTCTACTATGATTTCTACAAAGGAGAGGAAAAAGTAAATAGATCTTCAGCTAGAAGGAAGTTTTAGGCGTTTTTCGATCTAATCGATTCTCCCGCGAAGCTCCAAAACCTCTCACGCCCTAAGTAATAGATTAGTAGTGAATGACAATATCTCCATTGTAATCGATAGGACACTGGAAGTTCCTTTTTCCGTTGCAGAAGATGCGAAGCTCATTAGTTGTCGTTGTATAATCATCGGGGCAGTCTCCTCTAAAAATATACACTTCATTATTGCCAATCGTATAGTTTACTCTTGTCTCTCTTTCGTATTGAGGGAAAAAGTATCGATATTGCTCTTTGTAATGTAAAAGGTCAAGGCTGTCGGCATTCTCTTGCGAAACATAGAGACATATCTTATTTGAATTAGAGCTTGCATGAATAGGATTAACTGCAAAATTGGCATTGTTTTCAAATTGTTTAAGAAAGTAGATTGTATTCATTGATAGAAAGTCTTTAATATCTCTTTGTTTGACAGCCGGCTGATAATAAAAGAAGCTAAAGATTTGATAGCCAATATACAGTCCGAAAACACACATTGAAATAACCTTTAAAGAACGTCTGCGAAACAACTCAAGCGTACCTTGTATGCCAAGAGCCACAAATACCGCGCCTATTGGCAGAAGAGACATTAAGCGATGGTCTGCGTTTACCCAGTCGGTAATCGCACTATTGGTTAAAGGCAGGACAAAAACGAATCCCAGAAGGATATATAGAAATGGCTTCTTGGATACAAAAACTGCATAGCCAATACCAAGCATAAACAGCAGTCCAAATAAAGGCGGTAGAAGTGGTATTCCTCCTGGATAGTGAGATCCCGTTGGCTCATAAAACCAGACCATTAGAGACTTTGAATAATTGCCTTCTAAATCTTTTATTTCCTGTTGATTAAAAAAAGACGTTCTTTCTTGAAAGTTACCATTGTAAAATTTCTCGCTTTGAAAGAACATTTTAGTATTGCTGTATAAAATAGTCGGACCAAATCCAATAAAACAAAAGATAATTAGTAAAAGAATACCAACAGGTTTTTTCAAGTTGCGATAAAGGACTCTTTTTAGCTCAAAAAGGATAGCGATCAATAATATTGCTAGAGAAACAATACGAACAGCGCTATGGAAAGTTGAAGCAACTCCTAATGTCGTTCCTAACAAGATGAAATCAATTTGACGTCTTTTTTGGAACCAAATTAGAAATACAAGCAATATAGCTGTTGTCCAGAAAGCATCAAAAGCTACAACCAACTCTGTCCGTCCATAAAAAAGATGTAAAGCTAATGATGCGTAAGCTAAAGCGCCAATGAAGGCAATTCGTCTATCTGTCAATAGGCGAAGTAAAAAATAGAATAACATTATATCAGCAACGGAAATCAAAGCAGCTGGAACTCGGTAGGCATAAACAGATGGTCCAAAAAATCGATAGAAGAAACTTGATATTACTGGGATAATGTTCCCGTAGCCGTTATAATCGCCATAGGCGAAAAAGTTTCGTATTTCACCATTTACCACTCTAGCCGCATCAAGCCCTGCATCTCTTACTTCATCCTGAACACTAACATATGGATAGCTTTTAAGAAAAATAAAACTCATCGCAGCTGCAATAATTAACAAGCACAGTGGAAAGAAAATTTCTTTTCTATTTAGATGAGGCAAGATTTTTTTATATGAGAAAGATGCCAAGTAAAAAAGCAGTGCTGATCCAATCGACAAAATATAAAGCCAGAGAGTAGGCCAGCGATGCATGAAATTAATATCTGTCTTGCTAATGTAGATAATAAGAGCATATAAAGCTAAGCTTAAAGTAGTAAATATAATCACCTTATATTTATGGATGAAGTGACTCATGTATATAGATTAAGTATTCCTTATAGTTTGATTTTAATCAAGAGCCCTTCTAGTCGTATTGCAGTATAATTTCTCTCTATGGCTTCAATTTCTTGTGAGATTGTGGGGTTGCCGAATGCTGGGAAGTCGACTCTTGACATTTTCGAATCGATGTTATAACATTGTTATAACATATGACTTTTAAGCAAAGAATAATCAAAGTTGGTAATTCCTTAGGAGTAACTATACCCGCCTCTTTTGTCCGTGATGGCAAATGGAAATCTGGTGAAGAGGTTGTTGTCGAGCAGGATGAAGTTTACAAAACATTGATTATAAAACCAAAGAAAATGGAGAACAAAATGAGACTTACTCCAGAGTTTAAGGAATGGCTCGACGAGTTCACTGAACAAAATCATCAACTTCTTAAAGAACTCGCCCGGACATGACAAACTATCTTAAAATCGACGAGGTAATCGGAATCAACTTCCAGATGATTAAGAAGTTTGGCGGAAAGTATGAAGTCCGTGATTTCTTACTTTTGGACTCTGCTTTAAATAGACCACGAGCCAGCTTCGGAGGAGTCGATCTTTATAAAACTCTTTTTGACAAAGCTGCCGCACTGCTCCATTCCTTGATTATGAATCACGCCTTTGCTGACGGGAACAAAAGAACCGCCATCTCATCCTGCAGCCGCTTTCTTTTCATTAATGGATGGAGAGTTAAATTAGAAGGAAAGAAACGATCCGGTTTATGCTTGATGTTGAGGGAAAAAAATACTCTTTAGGACAAATTACTCTTTGGCTCAAGAAACATTCTGAAAAACTATGAAACTGTCGGTCGGGATTGTGGGGTTGCCTAATGTTGGGAAGTCAACATTGTTTAACGCTTTGCTGAAAAAGCAGACTGCTCATGTGGCAAACTACCCTTTTGCGACCATCGAACCAAACGTTGGAGTCGTTGAAGTCCCAGATGAACGGCTACCGGTTCTTGCAAAGATAGTAAAAACTGAAAAAATAGTTCCCGCTATCGTCGAATTCTACGACATTGCAGGTTTAGTCAAAGGAGCATCCAAAGGGGAAGGCTTGGGCAATAAATTCTTGTCTCATATCCGAGAGGTTGCTGCAATAGTCCATGTCGTCAGGTTGTTTGAAGACAAAGAAATCATAAACACTCAAAACGCCATCAACCCTGAAAGCGACATTAAAATCATTGAAGAAGAACTGATGCTGGCCGATTTACAGACTCTTGAGAAACAATCCCACTCCGCTCAAAAGAGCTCCGTTAGGGACAAGAAAGAACAAGAAACCTTTGAATTAATTAATAAAATCCAGGAAAAACTCGACCAGGGAATCCCCGTCCGCAATCAAAATCTGGCAGGAGAGCAGTTAGAGTTGATCAAACATCTTAATTTATTGACCGCAAAACCGCTCATTTTTTGCTTTAATTGTTCACTGGAACAACTGGAAGAGAAGGAAAAAACAATCAAAACGGTTGAGCAGATTCTCAATCAGTTCGACAAGCTCACTGTCAAGCATGTCTTGAGCGGAGTCGAAAGACAAGTTCAGAATGACAGTTCATCATATCTTCTCTTCAATCCTCTGTTTGAGGAGTCATTGGATGAGTTGATTAAGAAAGCTTATAAGACCTTAGGGCTTATCTCGTTCTTAACTGCAGGTGAAAAAGAGGTGCGCGCTTGGACAATTACCCAAGGAATCGCTGCCCCACAAGCGGCCGGCGCAATCCACACCGATTTCACCAAACATTTTATCAAAGTAGACGCTGTCAGTTACGAAAACTTCGTCAAAGCGGGCGGTTGGAACGGCGCAAGAGAGCAGGGTCTAGTCCAGACGGGCGGCCGCGACTATGTAATGAAAGAGGGCGACGTCGTAGACTTCAAAGTCGGGATTTAAATTTGTATAATTTAGATATGTCAGAAAGCTCTGAAGGATCGCAACCTGTCGAAACTCGTCGTCCTTTTTTAAGAGAAATCCAATATAAGAAAGGTTTTGAGAACAGAATCGCGACCATTCCTATTATTGAAGAAGAGACTCCTATAAATCTTGCCTTTACTTGGGGAGGAAACTCGCAGAATATGTCTCTCAAATATCTAGATGAGGGTGAAACTGCCAAGGGCAACTGGAAGAGAATCCTGGAGTTATTAATGTCTCAAGGAATGCCTAAACCACCCAACGTCATCCATACAATTGCAAGATTTGATGGCGAATTTCATCAAATAGAAGAAGTCACTCTCGACAACATCGATCCTAGTGTAACCGAGCCTTTGAATATGGAAGCGAATTTTGTCTTTACCAGAGATCCTCGAATAACACTGATCATCAGACCTGTCGACTGCCCTGTTTCAGTGATTTACGCAAAAGGCAGGAACGGAAGAAATATTTTGGGACTATGTCATTCTTCAGGATTGAGCACTAATGGTGGAGTTCAAAGAATATCAATTGAACATTTGGTCGAAGATCAAAATGTCGACCCCTCGACTATAAAAATAGGCATTCTTCCCGGAATCTCACAGAATAATTTCTACTTAGTTGAAAAGCCAGGAGTTACACCAATTCTTGAAGGAAACTGGGGAGATAATATTACGCCCAAGGATCCTTATCAAGGAAGGAGTCAAAAAAGATATGTCGATATTCTTGGGGCGACAATAATGCAGTTTGAAAAAGCCGGAGTAAATCCAGCCAATATTCAAGCTTATGACATTGACACTTATGAAGCTGCTAAAAGAGGCGAAAGTTTTTCATACGAATATTATAAGAAGACTGGACAACGTCAAGGGAGATTCTTGATTGCTGCACAACTGAAAGCGCATCAATAAATCGGATTCTGAATCGAGTTTAGAATGACATTACTTATTCTTCAACTGCTGATATTGTAGGTAGATCGCCGCGTATCGAATTGAGGAAAAAAAAGCGAAAACCAAGCCCTGCCAACCATCCATGAATCCTTTGTGTCGGCCGTACATCATCAGGAAATTCCAGAGCGGTTTACCAATGAAATAAGTCAAAAATCCAGGCCGTTTACCCTCTTCAACCAGAAGCTTAGCGTCCAAAGCGTTATAACGTCTCCAGCGCTTCAGATAGCGCGAAAAATTGGGATCTGCATAATGAAGCAGGTCGTTTTTCAAGTAACCAATCTTTCCTTTTACCTCGACATTTTCATGGACTGTCTTGCAGGGAAAATGCGCTACTCCGTTTTTATATAAACGAATAGTCCTGTCGGGATAAACTCCGCCTTTGGTCAGAAAACGACCCAAAAAAAAGTTCTTACGCGAAAGCCAGTATGCCACAAAGTCAGAGTGACGGGTGGCGCGGGTGGAAGGGCTCCCGACAGCGCGGAATGAACTACGTGAATGAGCACTGACGGGAGGGAAACCCACGACAGGACCCGTCACGATGCCTTTAATCTCTTGTTTCAATTCCTCGGAAAGTTCCTCATCAGCATCCAGCTGTAATATCCACTCCCCTTTTGCCGCTTCAATCGCCTTTTGTTTATTGATATGGAACATCGGAGGATTAGTCGTCTTAATGATTCGGACTTTATTACCGTAAGAGCTGGCGATTTCAAGAGTTTTGTCTTTCGACCCTCCATCAACAATAATTACTTCGTCGACCAAATCGTAGGCAGAATCAAGCGGATAATGGATAAATTTCTCCTCGTTGAATGTAGCAATACAGAGGGAGAGCTTCATAAAATTTAGAATTAGATATTGATCCTCTTTATTATATAATATCTCCATGATAAAGGCCGTAGTCGATTCTTATCAATATCTGGCGCTTCTGGGCCAGATAGCGATTGGAGTCGTCATCTTGATGTATTTGGCCAAGTTTTTTGGCAAATCCAAAGCTCTTGATAATCTTCGCCAGAAAATCTCAACGCATAGCTATCTCTTGGTTTTTTTACTTTCGCTGGCTGCGACTTTGGCCAGTCTTTTTTTATCAGAAGTGGCGAAGTTCCAGCCCTGCATCCTCTGTTGGTATCAAAGAATTTTGATGTATCCACAACCTCTTCTTTTATACACTGCGCTCGTCCGAAATGAGCGAGTTCTCAAACCTTATTTGCTAGTTTTGAACATTCTTGGCGCTCTTATTGCGATCTATCATTACTTGCTGCAACGCATGCCCCAATCTCTTCTGGCGCCTTGTGATACCAGTGGAATCTCCTGCGTCAAAGGCTATAAATTTTACATGGGATATATGTCCTTTCCTCTCATGTCTCTGACATTGTTTTTACTAATTATCATTATCTTACTGCTTGATGTTAAAAATCCTAAACGTTCCAAATAAAGCTCTTAACCTGACTGCAAAGCCCGTCCGCAAGATTGATTCTCGTATTCGCAGATTGCTTAATGATATGGAAAAAGTGCTTGTGATTCAGGATAACCCTCCGGGAGTCGGCCTGGCCGCCCCCCAAGTCGGAGTCTCCTTACGCATTTTCATCATCAAGCCCACCCCAAAGGCAAAAACCGAAGTCTTCATAAACCCAAAGGTTATAGGAGAGGGCATAATTGAACCGAAAACTGGTGGGAGGAAACCCCTGAGAGGACCCGTCGCAGCTAACAAACCACCCAAAAACTCCAAACTCGAAGGCTGTCTGTCGATTCCCAGGATTTGGGCTCCGATACGGCGTCAAAAGACGGTTAAATTGAGTTATTTGGATCAAAAAGGGGGAGAAAAAATAGCTACGTTTGCAGGCTTTAAAGCCATAATTATTCAGCATGAGATAGACCATCTCGAAGGTATTCTTTTCACCCAGCGGGCTCTGGAACAAAGCTCTAAAATCTTCGAAGAGGATCGGGAAGGAAAGCTGAAGAAAGTTGATTATTGAGGTGAAATCGACTGTGGCTGGTACTTAAGAACCTGCAGAAACGGTTTTACGCCGTCTTTTATGTCTTTTTTGACACGCTTGATGCATTTGGTACAGAGCTTGACTCTTTTCACCTTGCCTGCCTCCAAAATTTTGAAAACCTGCAGATTAGGCTTGAAAATGCGCTGTGTTTTGGGCGCTCTTTTCTTCCAGCGTCCACCTGCCACGCCTCTGTGGTGCGTGTGTGATCTTCCAAACAGTATGGTCTTACCGCAGTTATAGCATTTCATAGACTTGTCAATTGTGTTCCAAATATGATAGCATATAAAGGCTGAAAATTAAAGCGAAACCTATGTTGTCACTCCTAGCTACCAATCCAATCGCTTTCCTAATTTACCTTATAGCCCTTCTTATCGCCATAACCGTACATGAATTCTCACACGCCAAGGTAGCCGACTATCTGGGAGATCCAACTCCGAGGCTTCAGGGCAGGCTAACTCTGAATCCTTTAGTCCATTTGGACCCCGTTGGAATAATCTTGCTTTTCCTGGTTGGATTTGGCTGGGGCAAGCCCGTCATGTTTGATCCCTTCAATTTAAAGAACCCCAGAAAAGATGCCGCTCTCATCTCAATTGCAGGTCCAGGATCAAACTTTGTCTTAGCTTTAATACTTTCTTTATTGTTAAGATTGTTTATATTATTTGGACAATCAATTTTGGTAACTATAGGTTATTCAGTTTTAGTACCAATCATTTTCCTTAACATTGTTTTGGGAGTGTTTAATTTTATTCCGATCCATCCGTTGGATGGGTTTAAGATTGTTGGTGGTTTATTACCGGAGGATAAGGCACACGAGTGGTATCAGCTGGAAAGGTACGGCCTGATCTTCTTGATTATTTTGTTGCTGCCGTTTGGTCAGGGAAACATGCTTTTTTTCGTTATTAGACCCCTTATAAATTTCTTTGTAAATCTTCTTCTCCCCGGTGGTTTAGCGCCTACAGGAATACTTTAGCTTATGGAGTAGGTGTAGCTTTACGAACACATTTGAAGTAGTCCTGTGTAGTGCATCCCTTACCAAAATTTGCCTTCATGTCGTCACACTTTGCGAAGTTGCAAGTTCCTGTTACTGTTGCTGTGGGTGATAAAGCGGCCGTTGGCGAAGCGGTTGGAACTACCGTCAGCGCAGCAGTTGGGCTTGCGACCGGAAGTGTCTCTGTCTGTGTATCTGCTGCATTTTTTGTGGTAAATGTCCAGGGTATCCCTCCATTATCGTATTTTTGATCCCCAACCGCGATCTGAAAATAATACGTGGTACTTTTTGAAAGAAGAGTCAGACCTACCGAGTGACTTTTGGTTTTTTCCGTTTCCGGCGCACTAAAACTTAAAGCGGTCGGCGACGTTCCATACTCTATATTGCTCAAAGATTCCTGCGCTGTCGTCCAAGTCACTTTTGCAGAATTTTCAGTAACACTCGCGATCACTACGTCTTGAGGTTTGACGTCTGTCGCCCTACCGAAGACATTTTGGAGCAGAGTAAAGCCCAAGAAGATCACTATAATACCCAAAACTACCCCTATTCCAATTGCCAGGACTTTCTTCATGTTCATGTTGCGCATATATTATCTATGGTATTCTACAAAAATTTAAATAAAATTCCAACTGCTACCAGAACTAAACCCGGAACAGAAATCCCGAGAATATTCTCCATTGTACCGCTTGTAGGTAAAGATGATGTGCCACCTGTGCCTGACCCCGTTACTGTAACTGTTGGGGTTAGCGAAGTAGCTCCTCCTATTGTAACCGTCGAAGTACCATTTGACCCACAGACTATAACATTGGTCGCATTGATATCGTTTTTAATAATTTTTGAAGACTCATTTACACTCGTGTCACAAAAATAAGCAAGGGTTGTCGTCCCGGTTGCCAAAGCTTTAAAGGTGATTGTGGCAACGGTTCCTGTACCTGATTTGCTCGTTGCCGGATCATTTACATAACCTGCCACGTAGACCTTACCTGTAATCAGATTTTGAGCGATTGAAGGGAAAAAAGTACCTGCAGCGACAGATTGAGCCTGAAGGACATTACTGTCGTAAGTAATATAGGCATCGATCGAGTTTATTTGATCGGAGGCTGCATCAACAATTACCTGAACCTGAAAGGTGTTGTTCACTGTGGTATTGACTGTTGTAGTATCAAACTTAAGAGTTCCTGCATTGACGCCTTTTGCGCTAAAGAAGAATAGAAATAAAAGGAGAGCTGAAATTAGCCACTGCTTGTTTTTTTTCCACATCGTTATAATCCCCTCTCAAAAATTAATTTTCGTCGTATTTCACAGATAATGACGAAATCAAGAGGGAGTAATCTTGCGAATCTATGATACCGTCGAGGTTCAGGTCTGCCTCGGAAAGAAGTTTGGGGTCTTTACAAACATCTGGATTGGCAGTGGTGCAGAAGTTGTTGCGAACAAGCGAGATATCATATGCGTCGATGATTCCATCTTGAGGGCTGAGATCTCCCACCAGTAGTTTCGCACCTGAAAGGTCAAATGTGTTTGTGCTTGATGTACTTACTGTTATATCTCCGTCACCACAGCGATAAGTTCCGGGTGCAGTTTCAGTAGGTGCGCTATCACATATTTTCTTTTGGACGTGTTTCGGACCCTTAACGAGCAATTTATATCCGCCGCCTGCAGACAGCCCGCTGAAGGAAACTCCTCCTGTCCAGATGCCACCACCATTAGTAGTAAACGTTCCAATCGCCGGAATATTTTGCGCAAGCCCACCTCCCGAAAGAGTGACCAAAACATCCATCGTATTTTGTCCTGATAAGGGCGCTTGGGTAATCCCCTGGAAAGCCAAGCTCAGATTAAATCGTGCCGTACCTGTGCCACCTCCGCCACCTGTTGTGGGTGTTGGAGTTCCAGGGCCGGTTGTCGGAGTTGGACTGCCTCCGCCACCTGGCGGTGGTGGTGGTGGGGGTGGTGGACCACCTGGCGGTGGTGGTGGTGGGGGTGGAGCTACACAAGGGGGCTCGCCTCCACAACACCCAAGATCTGAATTCCAGCCGCAACCTGCACTAGCACAACTTGCTGGATCTGTATAATTGATACAGGCTGCTGGAGTAGGCGTTGGGGTGAGAGTTGGACTCACACTTGGACTGATGATGCCGCTGGCGACGCATGTATTTGTTGTTGAATCCCAGCTACATTTTGCGATTAGAGCACACCTGGCTTGAGTTGTTAACATGCTACAAGAAGTAACACATTGCGGTGCAGGATCAGTTGGTGGAACAGCGTTACTACAGGTATCTGTGCCTGGTCCTGGAAGCATCATACAAGTTGTCCCCGAACAGCCTTTATGCATACATTGAGGAGCATTGTGAGTTGGTGGATTAGCATTGCTACACTGATCTGTACCTGGTCCTGGAAGCATCATACAAGTTGTCCCCGAACAACCTTTATGAGTTTGTCCACCAGGGGGTGGGGGTGGGGGTCCACCTCCGCCTCCACACGTACCATTGGTACAGGTATTAGAGCAACAGTAAATTCCTGCACCATTACAAGAAGCCCCATTAGGTCTACAAGCACATTTACCTCCGGAGCAGACACCGGTACAACACTGTCCAGCACTACTGCAAGCTTGACCTTTGAATGTACAAGTTGCCGCCCTTGATCTATAGACCTGGGTCTGTTGACTTGCGTAGTAGGTGACAAAAATAAACATTCCCAAAAGTGCGGTCAGAAGAAGCGTGTAGAATCCTTTATGAGTCAAAGGCCGTTTGACTTTCAGATTTGGTGTACTATCAACTGATTCAGTTTTTTTTTGCGCCATTTAAATATACTATATAACAGTCCTCACTACATAGTAATAAATTGTAGGAGAATTTGTCAAGGGGAATTAAGCAAAAAATTATTTTTCGTCGTATTTTACAGATAATGACGCGATTAAGAGGGAATAATCTTGCGAGTCTATGATTCCGTCGAGATTGAGGTCTGCCTCGGAAAGAAGTTTGGGATCTTTACAAACATTTGGATTGCCTGTGGTGCAGAAGTTGTTGCGAACAAGCGAGATATCATATGCGTCGATGATTCCATCTTGAGCCGGCAGGTCTCCTACCAAAAGTTTTATTCCGGAAAAGTCCAGAGTATTGACACCTGAGCTGCTTACAGTAATGTTTCCGTTTCCACAATGATAAGTACCGGGGAAAGTTTCAGTTGGACTGGTATCACAGACTTTCTTTTGAATATGTTTTGGTCCTTTGACTAATACTCTATAGCTTCCACCGATTGCCACGTCATTGAACGCAACTTGACCTGTCCATTTACCGCTACTATTGGCTGTAAAAGTGCCGGTTGATGGGATGCTTTGTCCTTGTGGACCACCTGCAAGAGTTACCGATACGCTCATACTGTTTTCTCCAGGAGCAGGAGTTTGGATAATTCCTTGGAAAGTCAAAGACAGGTTAAGAGTAATTACAGCTCTTCCTCCTCCACCTGGCGTTGGGGTTGGAGTTGCTCCAGGTGGTGGAGTTGAGGTTACAAAAGGTGTTGGTGTTGGAGATGCGCCGGGTTGTGGAGTTGGGGTTGCAGTTGGACCTCCTGCACAATCAGTTCGAACATAGGTGGTGTAGTATCCTCGCGGGCTCCCGCTGCTCGCTACTGCCCTCACCGGTATCTCATAATACTTTCCTGGAGAGGTATAATAGCCTGGTGGTGCAGTAAATGTCCCCCCTGAACATGGAATAGTTTGAACTTGGTAAGTGTAGTTGTCATTAGTCCACATAATCTGGCAAGTGGTTGGATTTCCAGGGTTTGGGTCTATGCCGGCAAAGCTTACAGTGGCTACTGGTCGGAAACCTACAGAACCTGTTTTGGGTAAGGCACTGACGTTGGCAGTTGTACCCCCCTCATAATAACTGGAGTCCGGGGGAATATCGGGGGCGACACAGGAAGCGGGAGTGGGAGTAACCGTTGGTGGTGGGGTTGCAGTTGGACCCGCTGAACAATCGGTTGAGACATAGGTGATGTGCCACCCTTGCAAGCCGTTATTCTCTATTACCCCTACCGTTATCTGATATACCGTTCCTGGAGAGTTATAAAGGTTTGCCGGTGCAGTAAATGTCCCTCCCGAACATGGAATAGTTTGATAATTTCTATTTGGGTTGTTAGGGTTAGGGTCGTTCCAAAAAAGAGTGCAACTGGCTGGATCTCCAGGTACCATGCCGGTAATGCTTACGGTGGCTGACGGTTGGAAGCCTACATGACCTGTTTTTGGTGAAGCAACGACATTGACAGATATACCATCAGGCTCCGTATAATTAGTATCAGGGGGAATATTGGGGGCGACACAAGAAGCGGGAGTGGGAGTAACCGTTGGTGGTGGGGTTGCAGTTGGAGACCCGGCTACACAAGGGGGATCACCTCCACAACACCCAAGATCTGAATTCCAACCGCAACTATTTGCCTCACAAGTTGCTGGACTTTTCATATCAAAACAAACAGGTTTGACAGTTCCACAAGTACCAGTCTCTGGATTCCAGAAACACCTTGCAAAACTACAATTTGTTTGATTGGTTATTGTCTCACAGAATGGAGGTACTGCCTTTGATCTATAGACTTGAGTCTGCTGACTAGCGTAGTAGGTAATAAAAATAAACATTCCAAGAAGTGCGGTCAGAAGAAGCGAGTAGAAACCTTTGTGACTCATAATATAGGAGTCTTTATTATACAGAGTAATCAATCTTATAAGCAATTGTCAATCAGACTTAAAGAAGCTGCTATTATCCTTGACAAAACCTGACACGACTTCTATAATTCAGACCATGTCAAACGGTAACAAAAAGGTCTCACTCTCCGATCTCCCCGATCTTATGACCATCCGAGAAGTTGCAGAACTTCTTCGCGTTTCCCCACTAACTATTAAACGCTGGGGCAAAAAAGGCAAGCTTCCGGCAGTCAGAATAAACTCACGTGGAGACCGACGATACAAAAAAGAGGTCATTACCCGCCTCCTGGGAGTCGAAGCAGAAGAATAATTATTGTTTACCTTTTGATTCCATCTTCAGGGCAAACCAGCCGGTCAAAAGCATTATCAGTCCTGCTCCGCTACCAACCATAGCGACTTTTTTTCCGATTTTTTTTCCTTTGCTTTCGCTTTGTTTAGCAAAATCCTCAATAGATTGTTTGAATTTTTCTTTCTGCCCGCTGTCTAATTGATCGGATTTATCCAGTAAGGTGAACAGTTCTTGTCTTGCACCTGCATCGTTGATTGCTGAAACAATTATCTCTTCAGTTCCAGCGAGAGGATTTATTTTTGCCTCTTTTGGATCAACTCCAAGTGAACTGGCAAATTCAGCGACCTGATTTGGCTCATCGGCAAAAGCTTTCCTTTCTTCTATTAAAGAGTAGGCTTTTTTCATCAACTCTTCTGCCTCTTCTCTAAGTTTATGCAGTTCTGGAGTGTATTTTTCCTGCGCTTTTGGTAATTCATATCCCAATTCAATTGCACGCTTCATAACCATCGCTCTTTCCACGTCTATAGCCAGAGAAACCTGTCCTGCTTGTCTCATCTGTTCAATATTTTTAGCAAAAACCGTATCTAATCTATCTACTCTCCCACCTGCTCCAATTAATTCCAAAATGAACCTTGGCAAATCGGGATCGCTGAACTTTGTGTCGCTGATTACTCGAGCCACGTCTTTGGAGCTAAGCGCCATATCCTCTTGAACAACTTCTTTGTTTTCTTTCGGCGCTGGCTTATTCTCTTGTTGTGTACGAGCTATCAATATGTCACTCTCCGGTGATTTTACGTCTACCATATTTAGTTTTCTTCGTGGGCTTTAAATTCTAATAGTTTTTTTACCGCTTCCTGGGCGTCATCATGTTTTCCTGCCTTGACAAAATCCGAAACCATGTCAATAGTTTTTTTGTGATATCGCTCTTCATATTCTTTCATTATCTTGAAGACAACCGGGGCAAGTTCAGGATGCCTGTCGTCCAGTTTGACCGCATTCTGATAAAGATCGGTCAATTGCATCTCGGGTCTGATCAGCTCGAGAACTGTCTGGGCAATCTGCTGAATCTTCTCGGACGGAGTATCATCTTTTTCTGCCAACTCTTTTATAACTTTCAACACTTCTACCTCTATCAGTTTTCGAAATTCATCCGCTTGAGGAATTGCCATATATTATTTATAACACTTTTTGCTATATTGTATATATATGTCCTGTCCTAATTGCGGCCGGCAACTACTCTCCCACCACCTGGATAATCAGACTGTACTTCATTGCGCCAATTGCGGAGGAAGCTTCTTGGAGGAAAACGGAATAAATAGAATCTCTTTGAAATCCAGCGTGCAGTTGGCGGCGGATAAGAAAAACGACGAGATCTCCGGCGAACATAAACGCTGCCCGAAAGACGGCCACCGATTGGCCGCAATTCTCAATGATGAGGCTGTTCCTCAAAATGTGACACTGCTTCGTTGCCCCCGGTGTCGCGGCATTTTTGCTTTTTCCGATGATCTTGTGCAGTTCAAAAAAGCACAATCTGCAAAAGTCGGATACTATAAAATGTGGGAGACTCCTCTCTCCTCTATTAGAACAGTTGTTGTCCTCTCGTTTATAGCGATCGTTTCCGCGGGTTTATTTTTTACCTTCAACGCTGTCCAAAATAATACAAGTCAGCAGATCCAAGCTTCTGATCAGGTCAAAAATATTGCTGTAAACATCTCGGGCCGTTTCCTATTTATGACTTTTCAGACCAATTCTCCGACCCGCTCGCAAATCATCTTTAACGATAAAACAATAAACAAAACAATCGTAAAAAATATTACCGATAAACCGGTAAAAAACCATATTTTCAGCACCACGGAGCTGAATTTGGGAGATGAGCTAACTTATCAGATTATTCTTTACACCCAAAATGGGGCCACGGTAAAGACCCCTGTGAGAAAACTGGTTGTAAATAAATAATTTATGAAGTTAATTATTGGCCTAGGTAATCCCGGAGAAAAATATAAAAATAATAGGCATAATGTCGGCCACATGTTCATAGATTATGTCCTCAACGAGTTGCGAGTTGCGAGTAATGAGTTCAAGTTCTTAAAAACTGATTCTTTCATGAATCAATCCGGCGCAGAAGTCAGAAAACTTAGCGCGTATTACAAATTGACTACTGATGATCTTATTGTAGTTCATGATGATCTTGATATTCCTTTCGAAAAGTTCAAAATTCAAAAATCCGGAGGTCCTAAACTCCATAATGGCATTACTTCGATCGAGAAAGGGCTGAGAACAAAAGAGTTTTGGAGAGTTCGAATCGGAATTGACAATCTTTCGACTCGGATTCGACAAACTCATTCTGGCTCAGGACAAGTTCGGATTGATGGTGAAACGTACGTTTTACAGGATTTCACGCAACAAGAAAAAGAGAATTTATCTCACATATTTAACGAAGTAGTTGACAAATTGAAAATCGTCTTTCATAATGAATTAATATAATGAAAGTCACCATTTACACCACTTCTACTTGTCCCTTTAGCATACAAGAAAAAGAGTATCTTCAGAGCAAAAATATTGCTTTTGAAGAGAAAAATTTGGAACAAAATCGCGATTTTCTCACAGAGCTTATGGCCGTTTCCAATAACTTTGCAGGAACTCCTGTGACAAAGATCGAAAAAGACGATGGTCAAAGCGTTGTGCTAAAAGGTTTTACCAAAGAAGAGTTTGAAAATGTTCTTGGTTCTACGGCTCAAGTGATGCAGCAACCGCCGGCCGAACCTACAAGTCCGACCCCTCCCCAACCACCCACCATGGAGCCTCCAACAACTGATGCACCACCTCCGCCTCCGCCATCTGTTCCCGAACCGCAACCTGAGCCGCCTGCTCCGGAACCGCCGACATCTCAACCGGAAGTTCCTGCTGCGCCGGCCGTATCAGAGCCTCCAGCACAGGGACAGCCCGCACCTCAACAGACTGAAAAAGACGACTCTCTTGATGCTATCTTGAAAGATCTGCAAAATAAGGTAAACGATGCATATTCAACACAGCAACAGAACCAACCAACTCCTTCTGCTCCTACACCGGTCGATCAATCAGTTGAAAAACCTCAGGAGCCGCCGGCACCTCCACAGCCGACTACGCCCACTCCTCCAACAGCAGTCCCAGACTTCCCTAAATAATTGATATAATAGTCTTTACAAAAGGTGTTCAAAAAAAAATATCTACACTTTACTATCGTCTTTTTAATTATTATTCCCATTTTCTTCATCTTTCTTTTTAAGAATATAAAATCGGGGAAAACAGCTACAACTCCTCAACCAAATATCATTTTTATTCTAGCCGACGATCTGGATCTTAATCTTGGATCATTAGACTACATGCCTAAATTAAAGCAATATCTGACTAATCAAGGGATCTCTTTCTCAAGCTATTTTGTTAGTATATCTTTATGTTGTCCATCACGTACAACATTTCTTAGAGGTCAGTATTCCCACAATACTCAAGTGTTAGGGAATATACCACCTTCCGGTGGGTTTCAAAGGTTTTATTCATTAGGTGAAGAGACTTCCACAATTGCCACATGGCTTCAATCAGCAGGATATAAAACAGTTCTTTTAGGAAAATATCTCAACGGATATGCTAAAACTGCTCCTAATACATATATCCCTCCCGGTTGGAACGAGTGGTATGCTATAAGTGGTAACCTTATGTATTACAAGTACACTCTTAATGAAAATGGCATCTTAAAGTATTATGGAACAACTCCTGCAGATTACCAAACCGACGTATTATCTAGTAAATCTGCTGATTTTATTCAACGAAGTGTCTCCGATTCCAGACCATTTTTTATGTTTATCGCGCCGTATGCGCCCCATGCGATTGCCAAACCTGCTCCCCGACATAAAAATCTCTTCCCTACAGCTCAAGCGCCAAGAACCCCTTCTTTTAATGAAGCGGATGTAAGCGACAAACCTAAATGGGTACAAAGTCTACCCTTGCTCACAGATACTGAAATAGCAACCATCGACGCTCGTTTCCGATCTCGCATCCAGACTCTTCAGGCGGTTGACGACCTTATTGAAAATGTTGTAAACACTTTACAAACAACAGGAAAACTTGATAATACTTATATTTTCTTTAGTTCTGATAACGGTTTTCACTTAGGGCAACACAGACAGGATAAAGGTAAAAATACCGGATATGAGGAGGATATTAAACTCCCTCTTATTGTCCGGGGTCCAGGTGTTACTGCCGGAAAGGTAGTTGATGAGCTCGCAGGTAATGTCGATCTTGCGCAAACTTTTGCCGAGCTTGCCGGCACAACCGTCCCTTCATTCGTTGATGGAAGATCGTTGGTTCCTTTTATTATCGCCGGGTCTCCAACTCCATCAACATGGCGTCAAGGATTTAATTTGGAAAGTGGACTTGAAAAATCAACAGTTGTCATACCTACCTTTACAGCTATACGGACTAAAAAAGAATATTATGTTGAATACGATAATGGTGAACGAGAATACTATAATCTATTGACTGATCCCTACGAGCTTGTAAATACCTATTCAACTACAGATCCCGCTCTTATCAGTAGTCTTTCTGCGATGATTAGGGCTCTAAAAACTTGTACAGGGGATAGTTGTCGGACAGCAGAAAGTCAACCGCTTGCTACACCAACTCCCACGTCAACTCCAACACCTACACCCTAAATAATTGATATACTTTCTCCCATGCAGACTGTTCGCGATATTCTGAAGCGTTTTGATCCCTTGGAGGATCGCTATGTTTCCCGAGAATACCAGGCCTATGGCGTCCATCTGGCAGAAAAGCTTCAGGATAAAAAACACAAGAGTATGTATATAAAGTTTGCCAAAACGCTCCCCAGGCCGGTTCTTGAGGAGGCATTGCGCTTTGTCATAGATGCAAATGCCAGAAAAAAAGCTGCTCTTTTCATGTGGAAGCTCAAAGAAATAGGTGCTTTCAAAAAAAAGGCTAAACTATAATATATGGATGGGCAGGAAATTTTTCTTTTTTGTTATTCTGCTTGGAGCATTGGCTTTTCTTATTTCAACCCGTTCTGACAAGCAAAATAATTTACCCTTAATTTCACACAATAAAAAAGTTGCCCAACCAGTTACTACTTTCTCACCTGTTAAAAAAACTACCATCCTAGTCCCCTACTGGTCTCTTGGGGAAAATACTCCGCCTCAAACTAAATATGGTCGCTCGGTTTACTTTGGTGTGACTCCAGCAGAGAGTGGACTGGATAGAGAAGAACCGGGTTACAGAAATATATCTGAATATAATCAGATTTTTTCAACAGGACAAAGGCTGTTGGCTGTTCGCATGACGAATTCCGATCTCAACCTGAAAATTTTAGCCGATAAAGCCGCTCAAGAAAGGATAATTTCAGATACGATCAAAACAGCTCTGGAAAATAATTTTTCCGGCGTAGTTTTAGACTTAGAATTGTTTAGTCTCTTCGATGAGAAGGTTCCAAAACAAATAAATAGCTTCATTTTGGACTTTTCCAGAGCCTCAAAGCAAGATAACCTATATTTTGCCCAAACCATTTACGGCGACGTCTTTTACCGCCACAGACTCTATGATCTTGAGTCTATTGGCCGTCAAGTAGACGAGATCATGGTCATGGCCTATGACTTTTCCAAGAGCAGAGGTGAACCAGGACCCAATTTCCCGCTCGAGGGAAGAGAAAAATACGGATATGACATGAAAATGATGATCCAGGACTTTCTGACTGTTGTTCCGAGAGAAAAATTATCCGTGATCTTTGGGATGTATGGATATGACTGGACTGTTGATGATAAGAAAAGACCGATTAAGCCGGCGGAATCTTTGAGTGATAACAAAATTTCCAGTGACTATCTGGATAATTGCTCGGAAAACTGTAAAGTATTCCGTGATAACCTTTCTCGGGAAACGCAAATAAATACCAAAGAGCATGTCGTCTGGTTTGAAGATCTTAAATCTGTCCAAGCCAAACAAAAATTTCTGCAATCCCAAGGAATAGGAAGCTTTGCCTATTGGGCTTTTGGCTATTTCTAATCTCGTTTTTTGACACTTGACAATTTATTTTTTTAACTCTAATATTAAATAATAGCCTATCCCATGAGAAAAACTACACTCTATTCACTTCTGGCAATATTTTCTTTGTTTCTTGTAGTCTTCTCGGTCAGTGCAAAAAATGAGAATGGAGTGAATAGCCAACAAATTGAGCAAGAGCACGGGATCAAGGCTACTGACAGTGGGCAAAGACAAACTCCAAATCCTGAAAGATGTTCAAAACTTACAGCGAGAATTGATGAAAGAATAAATAAGTACAACTCCGGTGCAGATCACCCTCGCCTTTTAAAATTTCAAACAAGATTGGGTGAAATAATCACTAAGCTAAAAGCAAAAGGATACGATACTTCAAAACTGGAAGCAGATCTTTCAACCCTAAAAACCAAAACAGATGCTTGTAGAGCAGCCTATGGTCAATTTATAACCAAACTTGGTGTAACCAAAAATTTTGTCTGTGGACAATCCCAGGGACAGTTCAGAGCTGCGCTTCAAGCCAGTAAAACTCAAATGGAAAGTGCCCAAACGGCCTGTAAAGATGCAAGATCGTTCATGGATACAGTCACCAGACCGGATTTAAAAACGCTAAGGGAAAAAGTAAAAGCAGACCGACAGCTTAGCCCAAAGCCAACAAAGGAACCTAGTCCGAGTACCAGTCCTAGCTTATGAAAATGAAAATAAAAACGAATAAATTAAATCTCTATCAGCATCAAGGTCTTCCTATTGCTGCCTTAGCCTTGGCATTTTTAGTCGTCTTTCTTCTAATAACAGTTAACCTTACTGGTAAGACAGAAGAAGAAAACAATGTTCAGGGTGCCAATGTAAGACTTACCCGGACAACAAACAGCTCCGCAGATTCTTCCTCAATTGATTCACTTTTACGCGAAATCGATGCCTTTTCGCGCTCAGGAAACAATCTCAATACTTCAGATCTTGCAGACTTAAACTAATCTTTTTACCGATTTCTTTCGTTACGGATAAAGAAGAAAGTCCCTATCACCAACATCACCACGAAATATACCGAAATTACACTAAGATTAAATAAAGGACTGTGTAAAACGACTTTGGAATATTCAGGCGTTCCTAAATAATAGAGACCTCGGACAAGATCTACGGCATAGGTCATCGGCACAGCACGGGAGAGGATGAAAAGAAGAGGTGGAAGGTGCTGGATCGGACTAAATACTCCTGATAGAAAGAACTGTGGAAAAATCACAAAGGGAAAAATCTGATTTGCAGATCTTTGGTCTCCTAATTGTGAAAGGACTAAAACACCGAATGCTCCCCCGAGCAAACAGGCGATAAACGCAGCCGGAATAATTTGAGCAAGATTGGAAAATAGAATCGGAACGCGGGCAATCACGGCGAAGACGATAATGCCGATTCCTTGCGTAAGTGCCACCAATGACTCCCCAAAAATTTTACCGAAAACGATTGTGTAGCGTGAGACAGGAGAAACAAACATTTCTTGAGAAAAATCTGTTTCTCGGTCTTGAATAAGAGAGATAATACCCGAGGCAGTCGACTGAAACAGTGTCTGGCCAAGTACGCCGGTAAAAATAAATGTCAAAAAATTATAAGCCAGGGTCCTGCCTAAATTAGCCTGAAGGCTCCCTCCTAAAACACCTATAAAAATTATCGGGAACATGAACGTAGCGACAATTCTTGTACGATCGCGCAGGAATTTAGTGAAATCGCGGGCCGCAATGACTAGAATTGCCTGTATCTCTCTTTTCATGATATCTCCTGTTCCTCTTCTTGGCCTAAAATTTCCAGATATGCTTCCTCTATCGTGGGTGTATGAATACGCAAATAAGATAACGGTGTCTCAATCTCTTTAATCGTTTCTTGAGCGGTTTTTTTGGTCAAAACAATCTTGAAGCGCTCTTCTTCTGTGAAAGAGAGTTTGAGGCTTTCCAATTCCTCTCGCAGTGCCTTCCTATTTGTAGTATCAACCAAAAGATACTCATCGATAAGATCCTGTTTGATTTTTTGCGGAGTACCGTAAGAAACGATTTTACCGTGATTGATAATACAGATCATGTCTGCTTCTTCGGCTTCTTCAAGATAATGAGTCGTCAGAAAAATGGTAGTTTTTTCCTTTTTACGAACGTCTTGGAGATACTGCCATAGATTTTTCCTGCTCAAAGGGTCAAGTCCGGAGGTTGGTTCGTCGAGAAAAAGCACTTTTGGATGGTGGATTAGACTACGCACGATCTCCAGTTTGCGCTTCATGCCGCCTGAAAAAGTTTTTATTGGTTTGAAAAGATCTTTTTTGATACCCAGAACGTCTGCGAGTCCATAGACTTCAGTCTGATAAACCTTGGGCATCATCGAAAAGAAAGGTTTGTAGCTATATAGTCCATATAAAACTGCATGGAAGCGGATGTTTTCTTCTGCGGTTAAATTCTTATCCAGACTTGGATTCTGGAAGATTACTCCGATATTTTGGCGCACCAAACTTTGCTGTTTGTCAAGGTCATAGCCGGCAATTTTGACGGTTCCCGAGGTTTTATTGAGCGTTGTTGTAAGGATTGAGACTGTCGTGGTTTTTCCTGCTCCATTGGGTCCAAGCAGAGCAAAAAGAGCGCCCTCTTTTACCGAAAAAGAGATGCTATCGACTGCATTCTGCTTGGCTTTTTTATACCGCTTAACCAAATCTTTTACCTCGATTATCATTTGGTTATTATATCAAGATTAAGCTCTTGTTTGAACCAGCTGAAAGTAATTCCCGTCAGCATCTTGAAAGGTTGCAATATATCCGTAATTTTCCACGTGATAGGTGTCTTGAATGAGTTTTGCTCCGGCTTTTTTGACTCTTTTTACCTCATCTTTGATCTTACCCACATTAAGATTGAAAATAATTCTTTCAGGCATCTTGTTTTTTCCCTTAACTTTGGAGTGGTGGACTATTGCTAGACTTGCTCCACTCTTCATTTCGTACATATAAACCGACTGCTCGTCATCTCCCATTTCAAATTCACCTGTCAATTTAAGTCCGACTACTTTGGTATAAAAATCCGCAAGTTTTTTAGTATTTTGAGTAAAAAGTGTTACTTCGCTTATACCTCTGATCATATAATCACCACCTTTCTTTAGAATTTGCTTACCTATTCTACTACAAAAAGATCTTAAATGGCAGAGATTTGTCCTCTCTTATTTCAACTTCGCGCAGGGAGCGGCCTGCCAAAACAAACCCAGACTGCAGGCCGTTATAGTGAACTACTACTATGGCGCTTCTGACGTCGGGTTGGGGCTGCCAGGTAATCCCGTCCTGGCCGTTTTGTCTGGTGAAATCGAACACACCGGGCGGGAGTGTCGGCAGTTTTCCGTCTAATGTACCTGAACCGGCAATCGGCCCTCCACCTTCTAAGAAGAGTGTAGAGCCACTTTTCACTCTGCCTCACAAAGTTATTATAACACTAAATTAAGAACCGTGTTCTGATCAAAGAGAAGAGCCGGATAAAACAAGTTTAGCCGTTGCAGCAAAGCGTTTAGCGTTTTCAAGGGCTGTGTGTGGCTCCCCGGGAAGTGTCATATGACGGACACGATCTCCATGACCCTCTTGTTTCAGCTCTTCAACCATTTGCTTATTTGCTTCAGCAGGACTTACTGCGCTTATTGTTCCATTCAAAACGGTAACTTTTAAGTCTGGATTCTTATCTAGCGCTTCTTTTAAAAAGCCGGGTAATACTTTCTTCTGCATCATCTCGGCATATTTAATCCCTGAGTTTTTGAAGACACTTGCTCCCCAAGAAACCAGATCCCACTGTGATTCTACTATAGACTTGTCAAGCCCACTTGCCTCTCTCATTCTTGGATCATACGGCGCACTTTGATACAGACGTAAATACTTGCTTTCTATTAGCATAAATCTCTTTGCCAACTCCGGAAGAGATACATCTTCAACACCAGGAGATTCAATCATTACTAAATTTTTAACTTTTATACCATACTCGCTCGCTGCTCTTGCAATCTCCGCTGCAGTAAAGGCTCCCATTGATTGTCCCACCAGATCAATCTCTTTAATTCCCAACTCTTTCATCACTCTTAGCTCTGCCTCAGCTATGACCTTGTATCCATCCCCCCCCTTCATTGCTTCTTTCTGCTGATCGGTAATTTTATCCGAGCCTCCCACATTTGGATGATCGATGGCTAAAGTGGGCATCTCTAATTGGCGGGCCAATTCTTGGATTCGGTAGTTGGTCGATCCTTCCTCAACGGCATTATTATAAGGTGGAAGAAAAACCAACACTCTTTCCTGTCCATCTGGAGAAAATTTCTCCCAGTTTGCCTTGATGACATTGAATTTCTGTCCTGTTTCAGGGTCTGCAACTTTCTCCGGAGATTTCATCTCCTCTTTTAGTTTTTCGGGGGTAATATGTTCCGTCGCCGAAGGTAAGCCGCTTTCAGGGGTTGGCTGCCAGTCTTGATTCTGACCGTCAAGGCCTAGATTAAACCGTGCCAACGGATTATCAATAAGTTTTTCTTTCTTAGCAACTACTTTTTCTGCTTTTTTGCGATCTTGATCAATAAATTTATTTAATCTATCTCTTATAGAGTCTAACTTTTGCGCCTCAATGTCGATTGGCGTATGATTTTGGGGAGAAGTTGATTCCGGTTTTGGAGGAATCTCTGGTTTTTGAACAGGAGGTTTAACAAACTCACCACCAGCTTCTGCCATATACGCTTATTTTACTGTAATTTATAATTTGCGTCTTATTTTCGTACCTTTTTTCTTTAACCAAACTTCATTTATTCCGGCTTGGCCAAGATTAAGAATGCCACCGGCGATATTTCTTGCTAAGACAGCTTGAGGTCCCAAAACTGGAATAAAGAGGGATGAAATAACAGCGGGTTCTTGGATAAGGCCCGGAACAAATGTTCCAGCTCTCACGCCTAAATCAGACAAAAGTTCGCTTTCGGGGACTAGTTTTTTCAACATAAAATAAAGGCTGGTGGCAAAAATATTGGGACAAGTGTTTATATTTGGATCTCTTAATAGCATGAGATTTGTTTGACTATTTACGAAAGCCGCAGAGTAGCTTAAAAGATAGGAAAGGGCTATGGTTAATTGGGTTGATCTGTTGGATATATCGTCAAGTTGAACTAATGGGTGGGCCTTTTCAAGAACAATTGCACCAGCAATACCGATCGTATATGGGATAGTTGCGACTCCTGTCAATATTCCTGAAAATCCTATTTTCTTTAATATTCTCGCTCTCTCTTTCGGGTCCGTGTATCCGACGATTGAAAGAAGTTGGGTTTTTTGATCTTCTGGGAGTTGCTTTAATCTTTTGCGAGCCCTTAGCGAAATCCTCGCCCTTTCAAAAGAGTTCAAATTTGGAGCGTGAATAAGTAACTCTTCGCTGCTTTGTTGAAGTTGCGGAGAAATACCATCAAGCATGCTTTTAAACTCTTGTGTCCTTTCTCCCCATTGTTCTTCAAATGCTTCGGGATCCAGTTCTTGCTCTCTGATAAAATATAGATCGACTAATGCGGTTCTTGTATCAGCTTGTATGCTCTTAATTTCTTTCTTACTCAAATTCTTTTCAGTTCCTATTGAACGGGCATAATCTTTAGCGGTTAAATCAGATGTTTTTAATAGCTCTAAATAAAAAGCAATTCGAGTTGCGGCTAATTGCTCTCGTGTAGCTTCATTTCTCAATTCCCTTGATGGACCTTCATTTCGCTCTATTCCCATGGAAAGAAGTATACTTTAGGAGGCCAAGGAAGTCAAACTATAGGATAGTTGGCAAGGGGGGTGGAGAGGATCGAACTCCCACATATTGACTAGCTAACTGATGAAAGAATAACCATTGTCAATATATAATTGTCTTATGGCAAAGTTGGGAATTAAAAAATTATTTACGGGAATTTCTATCAACACGGTTTTTCTTGCATTTTCGAGCTTGTTTGCGGATATTTCCAGCGAGATGTTATATCCGATACTGCCGATCTTTCTCACAGAAACGCTTAAGGCAGGCGGCAGTATCGTAGGTATTGTTGAAGGGATCGCCGAAGCCACACAAAACATTATTCAGGGCTTTTCCGGGTGGTTATCGGACAAGATACAAAAAAGGAAACCGATAGCTCTTTTGGGATATGCACTCGCTGCATTATCAAAACCTTTGATGGGATTGGCTAGCAACTGGCAAGGCGTTCTGGGCAGCAGGTTTTTGGATAGATTCGGCACCGGTACCCGTTCTGCCCCGCGTGATGCGCTTATCGCCTCTTCCGTGAGTGAAAAAGATCGAGGAAAAGCCTTCGGATTCGAGGGGATTGGTGACAATTTGGGAGCTTTTATAGGCCCTCTCGCGGCTATCGCCCTCCTCTTTTTCTTAAAAACTGATATTCGCTTTATTTTTTATCTCGCAATTGTTCCCGGACTTCTGGCTTTTATCATGATCTTATTTGTCAAAGAAAAACCAATAAAAGTAAGCTCGAAAGCAAAGCTCGACATCCATATTGGGAATTTTCCAAAACCATATTGGAGATATTTATCTATTATTACACTATTCGGCATCGGCAACTCCAGCAACTCATTTCTCATTCTTCAAACAAAAGACTTGGGCGTCTCTCTTGGAATGACAATCTTTATTTATGCCCTGTTTAACCTTGTGGCGGCGCTAATCTCCTACCCTTCCGGTTTTTTAGCTGATAAGTTTGGGCGAAAAGAAATACTCCTATCCTCTTTCTTCATCTTCTTTATTACTTATTTAGGCTTTGCCTTGACCAAAAATATTTATCTGATAGCCATTTTGTTCATTCTTTATGGTCTATATCAGGGAATATTTCGATCGGTCGGAAAAACCTTCGCTACTGACTTCGTTCCTCAGCAGTTACGAGCAAGCGGAGTCGGTTGGTATATGACTACGGTAGGTCTTTCGGGACTTTTTGCGAGCGTTGTCGCCGGGCAATTGTGGGATAAGATAGGTCACTCTGCTGTCTTTCTTTACGGAGCTGTCTTTGCGCTGGGCGGCATCATAGCTTTGCTCTTTTTCACTCCACCGGGAAGTAAAATCTAGCAGGCACTGGTAAACGAAGTTGGAACGTATCATGGCAACTCTGCTAGTTTGGATGGACAATCTTTTGTTCCGTAAGAACAAAAAACACAATCATCTCCTGGCTTTGGTCTTATTACCTTTCCGCACTTGGTGCATTTATAGAAGAACTGACAACTATCGGTTGCCATCTCTTCTTCTTTTTCAAAGCCGCACTCTGGACATTTAATCGTTGATTTTAAATCCATACTTTACATATTAATGATGGTGTTTCTTATCTATGGGTGTATCCATCATCTTGAGCATTTCCAATCCTTTTGTTTTAATGAATGTCGCAAGCAATATTCCACTGATTATGAAAAATAGCACGTTAAGCATTGAAGTATAGTTGAATTGAACTACCTCTGTGAGGGCTTTTACTGTGTGCGCTTTGGGAACAAGTCCGAAAACGGAAAAAACAGCTTCAGTAATATACCCGGCTGCAGCCATTGTAAGATAAAAAGTAATCAGAATATAAAAGGTTGGTTTTAAGCCATAATATTTTCTGTAAATATTCAAAATAGGAATAATAATAAGATCAGCATAGATAAAACTTATTACTCCGCCGAAACTAATCCCACCGTTCCACAAGACCGCAGCAAGGGGAATATTGCCGACGGAGCAGACAAAAGAGACTACAGCAACAAGTGGCCCCACAAGTGGTCCAACTATTTTTGCGAGTACTGGATTCTTTGAAAAAAAGAACGCTTCCCAGAGTTTGTTTGGTACAAAAGTGGCCAATGCCCCTGCAATAATAAACCCTAAAACAATATCCCAAAGGACTGATACCCAGTCCATTACATAATAATGAGAGGTCGCAATAAAGCCTTTTTTGGAAAATAAGCGTGACCAAAAAGACCCTCCAGAAATGCTCATATCCATTTGTGCATGTCCCTCCATTTTCCCAACAAGTCCTTTTCTAGTCTGTTCTAAAGCTGCCTTCTCAAGACTCTTTGTTAAAGTCGTTTTAAACACTAAATACAAGATGGCAATCATAATAAATCCACCTAAAAACTCTGCCAAGACAAATTGCCACCCAAGAAGAATCCACAGAACAATCCCAAGTTCAATTACCAGGTTTGTTGACGCAATTTCAAAGACCATAGCGTTTAGCAAACTCGCTCCTTTTTTAAATAGAGACCTTGCTAGCGCTACTGCCGCATAGGAACAGGATGAGGAAACTGCACCAAAAAACGTAGCTAACCCTACGCTTTTTATTGAAACTTTTCCCAGAAGTCTACCTACTTTTTCAGGATGAACAAGAGCCTGGATTATGGCAGAAAGTACAAAGCCTAAGCTAAGAGGCCAAAAGACCTCCCAGAACATGTAAAAAGCTGTGAGCATAGACTTTTCTAAGCTATTCACAAGCATAGTATAGTTTATGACCCACAAATATCTGAAACACCCCAGAAATCAGCTACCTGTTGTGCAGAATAGCCATAATCTCTAATCATCTTCTTTCCGATGCCTTCATTAACATAGTAATGCCAACACTTGCAGCAACAAGGTCCTTCTTTAGAAATCGACATCGCACCATCATATACCTTTTGTTGAGTATCGGTCAGTGTTGTTTTTTTGTCATAATCAATCCACTTTTTAGCAAGTTCGACTGGAGTCTTGAAGGGATTGAGTGGAATATCAGGTATTTTTGAATACTTTTCTTTCAAAGTTTCCAGATGTTCGTGATATTCCTTAGTGTCTTTTAATGGTCCGCAACATTGCCCTCCTAAAAACTTGCCTTTGGCGGTTTTATCGGAAAGAACTGTGTCTGGCCCAAGACAACTACCTCCAACTGAGGGGTTGTTTGAAAATAAACTATCAACATTAGGACTACAAGAGATGAGCTGGCTATCCAAATCAACAAGCTCTGGGTCAACGGGTTTTGTGAGACTTTTGCTTTGTAATTGATAAAGAGTTTTTCCTGTTTCTGTAGGTATTTTATTCTTAACTGCCAGAAATTCAGCGTTCTTATGATTTGTGAGATAACCTGAAAAGAATGCTCCTGCAAAAATAGATACTGCAACTAAAATTATTACCAAAATTATATTTCTCATAAATAAATCACCTCCTTTTTGGTCGTAAATTATTACATTCTTCACATAGATTCAGCACTTTAAGCGATGTGAAATACAAAGATATTGCCATAAGAACAAAGGCAAGGCTTGCGATGTAAAACCTATAGGTGCCAAAAAACAGCACCGTTCCCAAACCAAAAAAACCAAGGACTGTTCCTGCACAAGAAATGCAAGTCAAGGTGCCAAAAAAGGACGACGCCAACCCCATCAACCCGGAAAAAGTCAGATGACCGACTTGCGATATTTTATGTTTACTGTGCCTAGACAAAATGTAAATATTAAACATAACTGCAAGACCTGTTAAAAGAGATAATGTCGTCAAAATAACATAGTCTCTTTTTGGCATTATGCTCAACTGATAACCAAAGTCGTTACCCGGTATTGAGATAACTGGAATATAGACTAAGAGCCAAAAGACTATCAAGGCTACAACCAGTAACCCCACAACATATCTTTTCTGTCTAAGAACAGCCTTTGTGGCTTCCCACAAAAGCAATAAATACCTCATCTTTTAATTACTTCAGCAAAGCGTCAATCTGCTTTTTTACCTGTTCGAAAGGCAAAGCTCCATTTATAAAGTCGCGCTTGCCGCCTTTGGCAACGATAATCGTTCCAGGTGTACCGTTTACACCGGCTTTTGCACCACCACTCTCTTCATTTTTGACAAGATTTGTATACTTGCCGCTATCAAGACACTTTTGGAAAGTGCTCCCATCAAGCCCTAACTCACTCGCGAGAGGAGTAAGGTTTTCAAGCGGGAACCCTGTGCCGTTTGAGGTGGTTCGCTCATAGATTTTGTCGGCAAACTCCCAAAACTTATCATTGCCTCCAAGCTCTGCCGCGCACTCTGAGGCTTCGGCTTCCTTTTGGGCATTCTGATGAAATGGTAATGGGAAATGGCGGTATACCCACGCTACCTTATCACCATATTCCTTCGAAACCTGTTGCATAGTCGGCTGAAACCGCTTGCAGAACGGGCATTCAAAGTCCCCATATTCAACCAGTACGACTTGAACCTTACTGGAACCACGAATGTGATCCTTATCAGAGACCGGTGGCATCGCCTTCAGGTTCTGTTGAGGCTGCTGTGGTTGTTGATTACCAGTACCTGCCTGATTAACAGAGCCTAACTTTTGTTGCAAGGCTTGAACCTTAAACCACAGGAAGCCAGTGGCAAAGGAAATGATAATGACTAACCCTACCAAAAGCCTGTTTCCTTGCGCGGGAGCTTTTGATTTTCTTGTTTCTACAGTATTTTTCATAAATATTAAATAAAACTTTTAATAAGGGGTTAAGAGAGAAGCTATATTTTAAGCGTAGACTTGAGGATGAAGAATGCCGTTAGAAAAGGCCGATAAAAGAGGATTAAACGCTCTTATATCTGGATGTTCTTTACTATAACGTTGGAAAATCTGAGTTAGAGGCGGAGCAAGTGTAAGCTGTGTTAACGAATAAATAAAGGGAATAAGCAAGGCCGCTAAAATAAACGAGATTGAAATTTGTCGAGAGGCTATTGCCGCAAACATCTCTTGCCATTTTTGGATATGTTCTGCTACGCTCATCTGACAAAATGATGAGGAATTATTCATCATAAAAGGACAGTTGGACATTTTTCCATCCTTTTGCATTGTCATTGTCATATTCATGCCAAAAACAGAGATGAATACAAAAGTAAGAAGTACTAGAAGCAAAGGAAGTCTCTTCATAATGTTTCAATGATAGACAAATCAAAATCCTATGTCAAGTTAAATCTCTATTACCATCCCGTCGTGTGCGGCAATAGTGTTTGGGAATATCTTTCGCGCCTTCTTCTCTGCTTCACTTCGACTATCTTTAGTCTTATATAAATCTGCACCAAAATGTGTAAGTATGAGCTGTCTTGTTTTGGCCTTTTTAGCTAATTCAGCTGCCTCTTCACTATTCACATGTCCCCAATCCTTACCTGCTTCACGTTCTAAAGACGCGCACTCATGGATGAGAACATCTGCATTTCCTGCCAGCACATAACTGTTTGGGCCCACTCGTGTATCTCCGGAATATGCGATGACTTTATCCTCCAAACGAACTCTATAACCGTGATTTTTATATGCATGATAGAGCGGTATTATCTGGAAATTAAATCCGACTGTGTGCTCACCTTCGGCAAGTTCGTGAACTCTAATCGGAGTTGCGAGATTGCTAATGTTAGCTTTATTTGGCGTATAACCTATCGTAAATGGCGGTGCGACCAATAAGTCAAAATCTTTTTTACGGCCTTTTGGTAAGTAGACATCTATTCCTTGAGGAAAATTAAATTTTGCTAAGGTGTGTAGGCCGGAAACATGATCGATGTGAAAATGACTTATGAAGAGTGCGATCGGTTTATCTTCTTTTATATATTCATCTAATTTATAGATGCCATTTCCGGCGTCAAAAATCACATAGTGTGTTTTGCTATCAATAAGAACACATGGAGTGTTTCCTGTGGGACTTGTATACCAGCCGTTTGTTCCCAAAAATATGATTTTCATACCTCTACTCAGAGATAGTTTAGCAGAAATTAATAGCCTTCTTCTGCTCTATCTGCTCGACCGACTTGTGAGAGATAATCGGGCCCGACAATGCTGAATCCGCCTTCAGGTAAAAAGCGATCCTGGGGCGACTCTGTGCTCATGTGTAAATTATCAACTTCTCCTGGAGTTATTCCGGAAATCATACTGGGTGACATTGACACATCTATTAATTCTTCCTCTTCTTCTACTTGAGGTCGTCCTAATCGTTTCAAACCGGGGTCACTCGTATGATCTGGAGTTTGGGTTACAAAAACTCTGCCTTCCCATGGAGGAATATATATTGGTCTTCGGTATTTTTGTTCTGCGCTCATGTTAAATTATTTTTCCACCTCCTGTTTCATATATGTTTTCTATTATCAAGATAGTCTTTTATACTTTATTTGTCAAGTTTCAGCAGGCTCTGGTTATTGAGATATTCCTCAATATCTGCCAGGCGTTTTGCAAGACCTCCTGTTAGCATTTTCATCGGAAGAGAGTTTTTTTTAAAAAAATGCACATAATGAAGGTGGACTTTTCTTCTTTTTTTCTGATCCTCGGTGCGAATCTCATCTGTGGAGTAGATCCAGCCCGAAGGACTTAAAAGAAAAAAAGTGTGATATGTGGGCAACCACAATCGTATCCTCTCAAGAAGAATCTCAGAACCCTTTTTGTCCCCATATGATTTAAGATAGACCACCGAATCGATAACCGAGCGGTCACAGACAATATATTTAGGTTTTTGATTATGGATCTTCTGCTCTCTTTTGAGGATAAGCTCTTGGATCCGGCTTTGAGCTTTTACTGAAAATCGCTCTTTCATCCCGTATTTTTGAAAATACTCTCGAGCAACTTCATCCACAAATGCGATTTCCTTTCTTCCTTTGTATTTTTTGCGAAGAATATTCAAGATTGTTGTTTTTCCTACACTTAGAGAACCAACCAATGCTATTTTTACTGGTCTCCTTGCCTTTTTCCTCATAGCCGCTCTATTGTATATCCTGATCGCAAAAAAAGAAAGTTTTAGTGAGAACATTGGCAGGTTGACCCTGTCCATGAACAACCCGGGGTTTTGCTGCAATAGTCTGCTTGATTGTATCCACCAGATGGTGAAATGTACTGTTGTGGCGGGTTATTCTGACTTGGGGATTGGTCTGACGGAGGTGTGGGCAGGGCAAATTTTTGCTGGTATTGTTGAGGATCTTGTGACTGTTTGAAACCGGGGCACTTATCAGGGTTTTGTTGACACCACTGTCGACATTCTTCCTCTGTATTGCAGGTAAAATGCTTATCTTCATGAATCTCAATCCGTGTCCCATTTTGGTCTTTAAATTGTTGGCATTGATCTTTATGTGCCGGGTCATCACAAAATCTTTTACATGATTCTTCAGAATTACAGGGAAGACTGCCTTGAATTTGTTGCTGCTGCTCTTGTAAATGCTGTTTCATCTCAGCGGGCATATATTGTTGAGCGAAATTTTGACATTTTTCCCGTGTGTCCGGATTCTCACATATTGATCTGCAGGATTCGAATGAGTCGCAACCGAGCACTTCTTTGGCTTTTTGTAACATTGCTTCTTTTTTCTCTTTCAATTCGGGCGGTTCAGCTTTCTCTGCAAATTTCATGCATCTATCACGATTTTCCGTACTATCACAAAGAGCGCGACATGTTTCGACTGAGCTGCAACCAAGTTCTTGTTTTGCTTTCTGTAAAAGATCATTCTGTTGTTTATACTGCCCGAGGCCTTTGGAACGGCCAAAATCAATACAACTTTGGTGATTCTCTGACTTTTCACAATAGGCTTTACATTCAGCAACATTTTTACAGTTTCCCAGTTGGGAAATAGGAAATGTTACCCCATGTTCACGAGCTATCTGTTCATCGTTAGAGCTTGTCGATTCACCTAAAACTTCTCCTAATCTGTATTTTCCATAGGACCAACAGCTGGCTTTATTTGCCGGAATCTCGCAGTAAAAATAACACTCCTTCGCATCTCGACAGTAACCAATCTCAGGAATAGGATAACGCAGCGCTTGAGCGTGAACAGATACGAAACTAAAAAGGAAAAATGTAAAAGCAACAGTTAAAAATGAAAAAAATTTCTTCATCTTAGTTGGTTGAACGGATTTTTATACTCTTGAGTGCCGCTTGATGTTGATGAAAATGGATTTTGGTAAGTCGTCGGTTGATTGAATGGGTTTGTAGTCTGATTAAATGGATTTTTGGTGGTAGTTGGAGTGGGCGTTATGACTTGGCCTTGTGGAACTTTTGTCTTTTCTAGCGAAGCTGTCCTTGAAATGTACAGTAAAACAGCCAGCAGAAGCGCGATAGCAAAAAGGCCGCCCAATATACTTATTACGACAGAGGGTTTCCTCATACTATTATGATGAAGCTTCCCGAACTAAATGTCAAGACCCTAAGCAGCAGGCATTGGTTGATGTTTATTACTTTTTTTCGAGAGATTCGAGACCTTGACGAATAGTTTTAATGTCTGCGTGTGCAGCTTTCAAGTCCTGGGCTCCTGCTTTTATGGCAGATCTCGCTTGCTGAAGGACACTTTTATTGCCTGGATAGCCCTCAGGAGTAAGTGGTGTAACGAGACTTTGAGCGTTTGCATATTGTGTTTTTGCATCGGCAATTTTGTTTTGCATATCAGTTAAAGTTGTCTGTAGGGAGCTTACGTTTTTCCCTGCGGCCTGCGCTTTATTAATCCTGTCTTGTAGTTTTTTTGCAACTTGTGAAAGGAGATCAGCAGATGTTTCCATCCGATCTGCTGCCGCGAGGATATGTACTTTTGGGATAAAAAGTGCAAATACTCGATATGACTTGATTATTGATTGAACGTCAGATTTAAGTGTAGTAAGATCGGTGTCAGCATCAATTTTTGACTTAAGAGTAGTAAGACTATTTATTTCGTTTTGAACTTGTGATGTAAGCGTTGACTTATCTCCAGAGGGTAACTTTTTCATATTGCTGAGCTTTGTAAGAAGCCCATTTAAAGCACTTATTCGTCTGTCAATTTCTTTATCCCCTCGAGCTTTAAGTTTTGCTATGCCCGCTTTTTGATCTTCTCGTTCATGACGTTCTGGTTTTTTAGTACCCGTGGGCGAAACAGTTTGTGCGCCGACAATTGGAGCCAGAATTAATCCTACGGTAAGGCCAATTGCTAAGGCTGTTTTAAATATATTTTTATTTACCATATTTCATTTCTATTTCTGCCTTTTTAAACTATTGAAAATTATCGGGCTGATCGTTTAAGCCCTGATCAATGTTTGACAGTTCGCTATCAACTGCGCTTACTGACTGTTCAGTTTGTTGATCGTCTTTGCTAAGTTGTTCGTTGGTAGTTGAAGTACTTCCTAAACTAACTGGTTGCTCTTGAACCGTTCCTGTTGTGGAAACTGCGGGTAAAAACTTTCTTCGCATTTTATAAAGAAAAAGCCCTGCAACAAGAACCACTACTACGACAATGACGGCAATTGCGCTTAAACCTTTTTCCTTCATACTACTTATAGTATATTAAGATGTTTATTAATTGTCAACTGAAAGTTGTAACGCACTGATTGAATGTAAACCTACTGAACCTGCTCTTCTCCTTCAAAAATTACATCACTTCCTCCTGTTGAAGAAGTACCACTTGTCGAAGTAGGAGGAACAAAGGCAAAAGTGGAAATAATTTTTTGATATGCTTGGCTGAGTTTATCGTTTGAGGAAGGGGTTTCTGAAAGAGTTATAAGCGTATCTTTATCCAAAGCAACAGTTATAAGTTTATCATTTAACTTCAGTTGAACAGCGTCTAAATCAGCTATCTTCAGCTTACTTATCTCACTTGGCTTCGGTTTGATAGATTGACTTTTGTACCAATCATCAAATGATTTGAGGGTGCTTGAGGTGAGCTGGATAGTGATTGTTCCTGGTGGAGACGATAGTTTTGCCTCAACAGATGAATAGACGGATTGATCGGATGTATCGATTCGGGAAACTTTCAACTCTGCAGGATAGCTGAATTTAAAACCGGAATCATCAGTATATTGAGCGAGCTTGCCCAGAGTTGGCGTCGAAGAGATGTTTAATATAGTTGAGATTGGATTGCCAGGTGGTCTTTTACTTTTGTTGCCAAGAAAAAACAACAACAAGAGTACAAGAACACTGATTACTATCAACCCCAAGATAATTTTTCTGTTCATTGGATTACAATTATAGTTTATGATACAATAAATTACTATGAAAAAAATGATAATTTCAGTTTTTGTTCTGCTTTGCATTTTTTCATCACACCCAGCTTATGCGAAGGTGCTTCCGCGATTTAGAGGAAGTTCAGCAAGAGGAGGCTCAAGTGGGGTGGGGACTTCAGCTCGGTTGAGACCAGATAGACTAGCTCTCATTGTATCCCTTAACAACCTCAATAAAGCAAAAAGCGTAAGTTATATATTGTCGTACCAGACAAACGGAAAAGATGAGGGTGTGGCAGGAACAATTGACTCATCAGCCGGAGATAGCACGAGTCGAGAATTGCTCTTTGGTACGTGCTCTACTGGGGTCTGCACTTACCACACAAATATAACCAATATGAAGTTAGAGGTCACCTCTTCTCTTGTTTCGGGAAAAACCACTCTCAAACGCTTCAGGATCAGAGTTTAAGGTAATAACTAACAATCCCCCATTGGCCTCAATGCCTCAAATTTTCCGCCCAGCAGGGACTCATTGACGACTTCCGAACAGTTAACTGGCTGGAAATTGTAACCTATCCTGAGATAGTTTATCAGAAATCGACGTAATTTCTCCAGTTCTAAACTTCAGGCTGATAAAATATACATCGATAGTCTAATAGATTGGTTCATAGCTTTTAGGACAAGAATAATAGTATTGTCTCGACAAGATTATAGATTTCTTATTGCAGTTTTTTACTTGTTTATTGTTTAGACTTTTGTAATTACGCAGCTTGCTATTTTTTATCAAAGCTACAACGTGTCGCGGCCCTAAAGGTAGAACAAAACCCGTACTTTGCGTAATGTCCACACCAGATAGAATACCAATCCGGCCATCCGAGCTGATGTTGACAATTGGAATATCGCCTAAAATAAAATCAGTTCCTTGGCTTGCCATACCAATCTCTAGATCAGATTGCAATATATAATCTTCAGTTTTTGGCAGAGTACTTTTCACCACACTTGGGATTTGTAGCTTTAACATTTTTATCCATCGTTGATGATGTTTATCAACCTCTCGAAGTATTTCTGAAGACAAATCGGGGTTGGCTTTTATACTGGCGTCTATTGCATTCTGAAAATATTTATTCTCGTGCTTCTCTAGCCACGAATATAGAGTTTGGCTTCGGATATAATGAAGTGCCATGAACTTTTTAACTGTTTCTATATGTTTTTCTGAACTCAGTAAAGTCCCTTCATCAAGAGCTTGAAATGCTGTGGCCATTCTTGTCTCAACATACCCCCACTTTTTTTCGAGATGAGTGACCTCAGGTGTTGTGCTTACTTCTTGATAAGCTATTGCTTTAGGAGTCTTGAATCTGCTAGTACTTGAAAACTTGTCATGCTCTTTAATTTTACCTTGTAATGTAAAACGTTTAAGTAGCACCTGGGAAATAAGATGGGATTTCATGTGCCGAGTTTATCGTAAATAATAGAAGGTTTGCAAGTCTAGAATTATTAGAGAGAGAAAGTCTAGAATCGCTAAAATAATTAAGCCTAGCCTCACAGAAAAGAGTTTTTTGCGACTTTCGAGGGTCTAAGCTACTGTACCACTACTCGAGCTAATTGCAGGGATATTCGCTCTCTTCGCTTGCTCAAATAGACTTTTCTTTTGAAAAGATTCACGAGGTGTCCTATTTAGGTGGTACATCGTAGCCGCTGCCAGTAAGAGTCAGACTTTTTGCAACTTCTACTAATATATCTTTATTCTCATTAAAAAATTGATCGGGAACTTCCGCAGAAAAAACATATTGTTGAGTAGGATATCCTTCGTGGTTAACGTTAAAAAACACTGTATAAACGGTTTTACCGTCTTTCCTTTCCATTAGAGTGGTTGCTTGCCTTCCATCATTTAAGGTCAACGCATTTATTTCAACTGATGAATCACTAGCTGAATAAGGATATGGTGAATTTGTCCCATAAACAGAAATATGAATATCAGGACCACCTGAATATAAAGAAAGCCCGTCTCCGTTAATTGCTTCTTTCCCGATGGGCCAAGTATTTGGATAATTTATTTTGAAACCATAGCGGTCATTTGTATAAAGTTTCCAAGAAACTGTCGGATTAGGTTTGTTTATTACTGCTCCAGCCTTTTTAGTCACCGAAAAAAAATTCTTTGAAATGAAGTCCCATACTATCGAAGAGTAGTGAAGCAGAATAAGGATACCAATAATTGTAAAAAGGATTTCCAAAGTTTTATTAATGAAATTTTTGTATTTGTAATCTGTCCAGAAGCGCTGAATCCTGGAAGAAGTCCATTGTAATGCATTTTTACGGTCTTTAATCCCAAGTATGTAAAGTGAGATCGCTCTTAACATCTCTAAAACTGCAATAAGAATAATTCCGAAGATAAAGATAAAAATAAAGTCATTATATTTAATGTATTTATAATCTGAAATGGCAAGCGAAAGAAAAAAACCAACTATAATCACCACTAAGCAGTACGCTACAATATAAACTACTTTCAGGAATCTCCACCAAATTTTACTCTCAAGCTCATCACCATTTAGTCTTGACATATTTTGGAAAATCGACCTAATGATACTGCTAAGAATACTGCGTTGTCAAGAACTGAGTGAAAAAGAATAAGAAAGAAACGTGCAGGCTGGTTAGAAAGCGTAAGCGTAAGAATTACCAATCGCTATGGGTTGTAAATCCTCCTAAACCATTCGAAGATATTCGCGATGTCCGACCATTGCTATCACGCACAGTCCCTCCGCCAAAACCGTCTGGAGATAATCTGTATCTATTCCCATTGTTGTCATATGTTGTTGAACCTCCAAATCCATCTGATGTAGTTCTCCATCTATTTCCATTATTGTCGTAGGTTGTAGATCCACCGAAGCCATCACTATTAGTTCTCCACCGATTGCCGTTGTTGTCATATGTTGTTGAACCTCCAAATCCATCTGATGTAGTTCTCCATCTATTTCCATAGCTGTCGTGAGTGGTATAGCCTCCAAATCCGTCAAAATTACTCCTATAAGTATTAAATCCCAGCAGCAATAAGAAGACATAAATTAACAATAATTCCGAAAGGATTTTTTGAATTTTTCTCATCAAGGTTGATAATAATCCTAATAATTGTAATTGTCAACTATCATACCATTTTATCTGTAAAAAGGTTGTGGGGGGTTCCATCGGCACCATATTCACTATTCTGGGCAGATAAAAAATAGCATCTGTTCATGCACGCTGTCTCAAAATACCTTGAGCCTGAGAGCGAAAGGCGGATCCCTTATTTGGAACTTTTAGTTAAAAATTTTGAGATTTGGCAGGGGTGGAGAGAATCGAACTCCCGTTTTCGGTTTTGGAGACCGAAGTCCTACCACTGAACGACACCCCCATGATTTCTAGTTAAATTATACAGCTTATGAAAGAAAGATCTATTCTGATGAATCTGAGCTCTTTGAAGGAACCTCTTCCATTAGTCTTGCTAATTCTTCCCAAGAAGGAAAGCTCTCGTTAGGACTTCTCCACCTTAGTGTTTCTGCTCTACGATCAGTCTCTCGCCTCGAAACTCTCTCAAAGATCCTGTCAATTGAGACCCATCCTCCCTCTTTCCTCATTTTTGTATTGTAGCAGCAATCTAAACCTTTTTCAACCTGGTGCGTCTACCCCGAATCGAACGGGGATCTGAGGCTCCGCAAGCCTCTGCTCTGTCCTCTTAAGCTATAGACGCGCTATTTTCGACTAGAGTATATTTTATCATATCAACCCATGAGCCCTCTGCT
>Ga0209515_10001362_pt1 | contig 41259 bp, 43 predicted proteins | sample Subgroupgradi54m_FD_187454 | JGI IMG/M metagenome (GOLD analysis project Ga0209515, IMG submission 187454) | Subsurface groundwater microbial communities from S. Glens Falls, New York, USA - GMW60B uncontaminated upgradient, 5.4 m (SPAdes)... ... | reverse complement strand
ACTTTGTTGGCTTGACGGGCGGTGTGTACAAGACCTGAGAACGTATTCACCGCGGCCTGCTGATCCGCGATTACTAGCGATTTCAACTTCATGAGGGCGAATTTCAGCCCTCAATCTGAACTGAGGGTGCTTTTATGAGATTTGCTTCACGTTACCGTGTTGCTGCTCGTTGTTAAACACCCATTGTAGGATGTGTGTAGCCCAAGGCATAAGGGCCGTGCTGACTTGACGTCATCCTCGCCTTCCTCCACGCTTTTAGCGGGCGGTTTCCTGTGAAATGTAACACAGGATGAGGGTTGCGCTTGTTGACCCACTTAAGGGTGCGCCTCACGGTACAAGCTGACGACAGCCATGCAGCACCTGTTCTAGTACTCTCGAAGAAGCCAGTGTTTCCACCGGTTTGCAACTAGAATGTCAAGCCTTGGTAAGGTTTTTCGCTTTGTTTCGAATTGAACCACATGCTCCACCGCTTGTGCAGGTCCCCGTCAATTCCTTTGAGTTTTAGCCTTGCGGCCGTACTCCCCAGGCGGAACACTTAACGCGTTAGCTTGCGACAACCACCAAAAGGCGGTCATCTAGTGTTCATAGTTTACGGCTAGGACTACAGGGGTCTCTAATCCCTTTCGCTCCCCTAGCTTTCGTGCATCAGCGTCAGATCTCGACCAGTAACCTGCCTACGCCTTTGGTGTTCCTTGCAATATCAACGCATTTCACCGCTCCACTGCAAGTTCCAGTTACCTCTCCGAGCCTCAAAGAATGTTGGTATCAAAACCGGATTCCCTGTTGAGCAGAGATATTTCAGTTTTGACGGAACATTCCGCCTACGCAACCCTTTACGCCCAGTAAATCCGGATAACGCTCGCACCCTACGTATCACCGCGGCTGCTGGCACGTAGTTGGCAGGTGCTTATTCTTAGTCCACTATAGACTACAAAAGGAGTTTACAACCCGAAGGCCTTCTTCCCCCACGCGGCGTCGCTGGATCAGGGTTTCCCCCATTGTCCAAAATTCCCGGTTGCTGCCACCCGTAGGTGTAGGGACCGTGTCTCAGTTCCCTTGTGGCTGGCCGACCTCTCAGTCCAGCTACCCGTCATCGCCTTGGTAGGCTTTTACCCCACCAACAAGCTGATAGGACGTAGGCCGCTCATTCGGCGGGCGGTTTAAGCCCTATTCTGTTGCCAGATTACGGAGAATTACCCCTCCTTTCGGAAGGCTATGCTCCACCAAATGGTACGTTCCCACGCGTTACTCACCCTTCCGCCACTGTTCTGCAATGCAGAACCGTTCGACTTGCATGCCTAAGGCACGCCGCCAGCGTTCATCCTGAGCCAGGATCAAACTCTCAAAAAAGAATTATGATCTTACTCGTATTTACTCTAAAAGAATTATTCACTACGTTCATTTAACTGAACGTAGTTGGGTACCACTTTCCAGGATTTAAACTTGTTTAAATCCGCAGTCCACCTAAATTCGCTCCTCAAGTCGTGTTCGAATAGAACAGAAAGACTTGAGGCAAGAATTGGTGGATCACCTCTTCAAACAAGCAAAAAACTGAAGAGTAGTATGCTTTCTCTTCAGTTGTTAATGTGCAAATCAAATTTTAACATGGCTTTCCAAGCCATGGCAGCAAAAGAATAAGTCCTTGAGCGCTTTTGTATTCTACTCACATTGACATAACTTGTCAATGGATCTTAACTTAGATTAATGCCCAAATCAGTTATCAGTTCACTGTTCACAGTTTACAGCAGTAAAAAATCCGTCAACCGTCAACCGTCAACCGTCAACCGTAATGGCTTCACCCTCGTCGAACTCCTAATTGTCATCGTCGTCATCGCCCTGCTTGTCGGTATCGGTTCATTTGCCTATACCACTGCCCAAGCAAAAGCTCGCGATTCCAGAAGAAAACAAGATTTGGAAGCGATAAAAGCAGCACTAGAATTGGCAAGGCAAGACGCGAGTGGCGTTTACCCGAGTACCCTTTCAGGAATTTCTTCATCATATCTTAAAGTCTTACCAAAAGACCCAAAAACGGGCGCCGATTACATTTACACACCCCAACCTACCAGCTGCACAACGGCTTGCACCAGCTACTTTCTCCAAACAACGCTAGAAAATTCCAACGACACCGCAATCGGCTCGTCACAGACAAACTGTGCTGGCGCCCCTTCCGGATCCTATTATGTCGTTTGTCCAGCAAAGTGATTTTGTATTATGAATTATGTAGTAAGTATTAAGTTCTCTGCTCATTCATAATACATACTACTTGATACATAATATATAATACTGGATACTTAAATTAATGCCCAAACTTCGCGCCTTTACCTTAATCGAGCTTCTAATCACCATCTCCGTTATTGGTATTCTTTCCGCCGTCGGCACCACAACTTACAACTCGGCCCAGCAAAAAGGCCGCGACGCCCAAAGAAAAAGCGACCTTACCCAAATTAAAAAGGCCATGGAGCTTGCCAAATCCGATTGCCGGGGCGGCGCCTATTACCCGGTACAGGCCGGTGGCGATGAATATACGCAATTTGTTACTCTTCAGGGATATCTTTCAAACACTAACCTAAAATATATGAACAGCGTTCCCCAAGATCCAAAAAACACTGGCACCGCAAGATACGGCTTTTTTAATGACGTAGGCGCCAATCAAGCAGGTAACGTCTGCCCAAATACCTCAAGTCCGCCGACCCTTACCCAAACCGGCGGCTTAAATTACATGATCAGGGCTCTTCTGGAACGAGGCTCTGCCGACCCAGATAGCGCTTCCACTTTCGCCAAATGCGCCGGCAAACCCGGGATACCCGCTTCCGCCGGCGGCTACTACTACGTCTGCAACGACTAAACGACCTGGTAAAGAATAATTGCTAAACTTACCATTACATTAAGACTAATGTTAATCCCATACATCGGCAGTTCGACTACCTCGTCACATGCCGCTAAAGCTTCTTTTGATATCCCACTTGTCTCATGCCCTACGACAAACGCAATCGGTTCTTTGTATTCAATCTCTCGGAAATCTTTGCTCTTTTTCGTTTGCTCTATCGCCACAATTTTTACTTTTGAGTTTTGAGATTTGACATTTGCAATTGCTTCGACGGCAGTCGAAGCGTATTGCCACGGCACCCACTTATCCGTCCCAATTGCCGCCCGGTGAATTTTTATATTCGGCGGCGTCTCACACTGACCACATAAATAAACGCGAGCAGCACCAATCGCATCGGCAAGCCGAAAAATCGATCCGATATTATAAGTATCCAGAATGTTATCGCAAATAATATAAATCTGCCGGCGTTTTATCTTAGAAAGATCCCCTTCCATCGGTGCACTCAACCTAAGTTCCTTTGCAGCAAGTTTAACCATGAGGAGACTTTACTTAACAGTCACCGATTTTGCAATATTGCGAGGCCTTAAGCCCGGAGGTCCGATACCAATCGGACCGAGGACCACAGGACAAGAAATTTACTTTACGGTAACACTCTTCGCTATATTTCTTGGCCTATCAACGTTATTCCCAAGCTTAACTGCCATAAAATAAGCCAAAAGCTGCAAAACAACAACGTTAAAAACAGAAGATACTTCACCCAAATCTGGTACATTAATCCTTATTTCAAAATCCTTGTGGTCAAAAGGTGAAACTCCGATAACCGTTGCCCCTCTTGCCACGACCTGAGACATTGCCGAAATCACATCACCTTTGACTTCATCATTAGAAGCAACCACAATAACCGGCACTCCTTCTTCAATTAAAGTTATCGCATAATGTTTCAAGTCTCCGGCTGGTATTGCATGAGCGTGTTTGTAGCTTGCTTCAATAATTTTTACCATTCCTTCCCTGATTATCTGAAAATTCTGTGCCTTTCCTAAAAGGAAAATGTGCTCTTTCGAAGCTAATTTCTCCGCAACACTTTTTATTCGTCCCAAGTTTTTCTTGTCATCCAAATACTTATCTATTGCATCTGCAAGCTTACCTAAATTCACTACGCCTGATTCCCGGCTTCCTGCAACTGTTTTTGCAATCAGATATCCCCACGAAATCATCGAGGTAAAAACCTTTGTCGACATTACACAAATCTCCGGGCCAGCTCCCGCCATAAATTTAAAATCGGAAATTTTGGTCATCATTGAGCCCGGCATATTAACAAAAGAGGCGATTTTTACTCCCTTCTTCTTGGCAATTTCCAAAACCTCCAAAACGTCGGCAGTCTCTCCACTTTGCGAAGGTGCAATTATCAAATCTCCATCACCAAACATGTCAAAATACTCAAAAGCATCCGCGCCCACCAAAGAAACCGCGTTTATTTTGGCGATCGCCCGCAGAAAATATGCAATTTGCGCAGCAGCCGCGCCAGCTGTTCCCGAACCAATTGTAAAAACCCTTTTTGCGTTTTTTATCTCCTTTGCTAAATCAAAATAATTCTTCTTATCTTGGGCAATAAGTACCCGGATCACCTCGCCGCTTTCAAAAATCTCTTTGGTCATAAAGTGGTCGAATCCCTCCTTATCCGCTTTTTCTCCCAAGAATTCTATCTTTTCAAACTCAAAATCCAAATTTTTACCGCTTTTGATGTCAAGAAGTTTGATATTAGAATCTTCTCCAACTACCATTTGTCCGTTATCTACAACTAAAACACGATCACAAACATCGGAAAAAGAATGCGCATCCGAAGAAAAGAAAATTTCCCCTTTCTCGTTTTTCCCAATGACCAAAGGTGAACCATTCCTACAAGCAATAATTCTGCCACTTTTTGTCAAAATTATTATCGTGTTTCGACCTTTGAGTTGACCAAAGGCAGCGCGAACAGCACCGTCTAAAGTTTTGTGCGTTTTTAAATTGCTCTCGATTAGTCTGACAATCACTTCCGTATCGGTTTCTGATCCAAATTTATAACCTTTAGACTCCAAACTCTCCTTTAATTGTTCAAAGTTATCCACCATCCCATTTTGCGCCAAGACAAAAGTCTTATCAGAAGAATAATGAGGATGAGCATTAATACCCGTCACCCCGCCATGAGTTGCCCACCTTGTGTGACCAATGGCAACCGTTGAATCGGGCAAATCAACGTCATCTGCCATACCAATTGCTCCCACTTTCTTAAAAAGAGAAACCTTAGCTTTTGAAGGCACAGCTATTCCCCACGAATCGTACCCGCGATATTCCAACCGCTTTAAACCATCAAAAACTATTTTGGCCGCGTCACTGCGTTTACCGATATATCCAAAGATTCCACACACAATCTGAATATTCTACCAAAGGAATGGACTCAGGGCTACTTATGGAGAGGATAAGCCGAGGCTTCGATAATCGAGATTTCAGGAACTTTTTTATACTTAGGATTTTTAACCAAAGCAGATTTGCCGTCTTTTTGGCAGATGTAATAACAAAAACCCTGCATTTTCTTAACTGCTTCATAGTCTGCATGCCCAGGCAAAGAAACAGGATCTACTTCTTCAAAATTAACTGGCGAATCGTCAGAAGTTACCAAAAAAATATTTCCGGTATTGGCAACCAAATGTCCCCACTCGCTTGGGATAAAGATTTTATCACCGGGTTTGGCATCAATCGCGTACGCTTCTTCTATTTCATCGTCAATATACTTTCCATCTTCTCCAATAGCTCTTTTCTGCAGTAGGACAATCCCCTTGCCTTGCAAAACTGTGTAGGTTTCATCTAAATCACCTACATGGTAATGACCGTAAGTTTTAATATATTCTTCCCCTACTTTACCTACGTTCCAAATCGTTATATTTGTCCATTCGATAGATCCCCTTGTCATCCAGTAATGAACTTCCGGACCTTCCGCCGCAGGGTCCATCAAAACCTCCTGCATTTTAGAGTGTTCGCGGACAGCCGCCCTTTTGGTTGAATATTTATCAATCATTATTTTGCTCCTCGATTCCTTTTTTCTCTCTCTTCTGGTGTTTCGTCATTTCGTTTGTAGTCATCTTCTAATCGAAACGTCGTCCCAATCTCCGGCGTGGAGACTTCGACGATATCACAGTCTGTTATCCCTAACAGCCGATGTTTCTGGCCTACTTGGCAGCTATAGCCCTGACCATCCTGCATTTCTGTCTCCACTAGCTCGCCATCTTCTTCCCTATCCCAAACTATCTTTGCTTTGCCCGACATTAAAAACCAGCTCTCCAGCTTTTGGTCATGTTTTTGCAAAGAGCATCTGGCGCCTTTATTAAGATGAAGGATTTTGCCCATATAAGGCTTATCGTCTGATGTCCAGTGGATTTCCCACCCCCACGGTTTTTCTATTCTACGAACATATGGGCTGGTGTCGAATTTTTTAGGAGATTTAGACATCCAAAACTTAAACCCCGTATCGTCTTTGGCGTCTCGCGTAATCGTTTATTGCCCTCTTAAGTTCCACCAAGGAAAAATCGGGGAAAAACAGCTTGGAAAAAAAGAGTTCGGTATAAGTTGTCTGCCAGGGCATGATTCCAGAAGTTCGCATTTCACCAGATGTCCTGATCAAAAGATCAGGATCCCTCTGGCCGGCAGTATCGAGATTTTTGGCGAGAGTTTCTTCGTTAATTTTGGAAATGGGCACACCCTTTTTCAAAATCTTTTTAAAAGCCCTCACAATTTCGTCATGACCACCATAGTCAATACAAATGTTTAAAATATACTGACTGTTTTTGGCAGTATCACTCTCAACCTTCTCCAAAATAGTCTTTAGTCGTTGTGGCACTCTATCTCTCCTGCCTATCCAGTTAAAATGGACTCCTTCGCGTCTAAGTTCTTTTAAGTGCTTCCTAAAAAACCATGTATACATCCGCATCAAGTAACCAACTTCCTTAGTTGGTCTGTTCCAGTTCTCGGTAGAAAATCCCCATAGAGTTAAAATCTTTACACCAAGGTCGCGTGAACCGCGAACCACATCCATGGCAGCTTCCAAACCCTTTTTGTGGCCTTCAATGGACTCCAAACCGTGCTTTTTCGCCCAACGGCGGTTGCCGTCTGGAATGATAACAACGTGCTCCGGGACAGACTTTAGTGAAGTAACTTTTGCCATTTCGAGTTTACGAGAAACAAGCTCTCTTATTTTTTGTGTCTTACGAGAAACAAGCTCTCTTATTTTTTGAGACATAAAAAAACAAGATCTCTTCTTTTAAAACCTGTTTTAAAAACAGGTTTGTTTTACTCCGTATCCTGTAGGATAACAAATTTTGACCCCTTTTTTCAAGTTTAGGCGCGGTTCACTTTTGCCTTGAAATCACAAAGTCGGCAACCTGTGCCAAAATAATCTGTAGCGCTTTATCCGCAGTTATCTTTTTTACTTGGACTTTAGCTTTGGCGGCAAGCTTCCGGTTTTGATTCTGACACCATGCAAGCGCTCCCGACTCTTCAATAATTCTCTTCACCGTGGTAAGATCGGCGCCAGTTGCCTTACTATTACCCCAAATCCTCTCAATAATTTGCTTATCCCGCCAAAGTTGTTTGGTTTTATGGATCAAAAGCGTATTTTTCCCTTCCCGCATATCCGAAAGTATCGATTTTCCCAAAGTCTTTTCCTCCCCAAAAACTCCCAGAATATCATCGGCCAACTGAAAAGCAAGCCCAATTGATGCCCCATATTTTGTCAAAGCTTCCAGTTGTTTCTCGCCGGCGCCGGCTAATCTTGCCCCAATTGTAAGCGGAGCGACAACGCTGTAGCGGGCAGCTTTGAGGTCGGCTATTTGCATAATTTGGCCAAATGTCGGCTTCTGGAAACTATATTCGATGTCCAGCCCCTGACCATAAGCTGTTTCAAGCAAAGTCTCGGAAAATAATCTTTGGCACAGAACTCTTAGATCGTTTGAAAAATCTGAACCGTTGATGATTTTATAAACTTCGACACAGGCAATATCCCCCAAAAGCATTGCCATACTCTCGCCATAATGTTTGCCGAATTTCTTTCCATAAATCTTATGGATTGTCGGTTTCCCGCGTCTTAAACCCGAATTATCCATAATATCGTCATGGATCAGGAGAAAATTCTGGGTCATCTCAAACGCCAGCGAGATTGGCAAAATTTTATTAAGCTCTTTTCCTCCCCCGATTCGGTATCCCAGCCACACAAAAAATGCCCGCAGTTTCTTCCCGCCCTGTGAAAAATCACCCAATTTTTTGTAAAAATCAGAAATGAGTGGTGAGTATTTGGCCGTTTCTCTGATTTTCTTGGCAAAATATGCTCTCGCGTATGGCTCATAACCGGCTAAAAAGCTTACCAGTTCACTTTCCAGAAGATTCGGGTTATGCTCTTTAAGAATCTTGGTAGCCCTAACCGCCCACGGAGTATATTTTTTAGGGTTTTTGGCAATATCGGAAAGAAAATCCTCAAATTTTACTTTCCGGGCTTCATAAGCTTCGTTTTTGTTGGGTTTAAAATCTCCATCATACTTGCCAACCAAAACTGCACAGTATTCATTTTCGCAGTTTTTTCTATCTTTGGCTTCATAATTAAATCCTCCCAATTTAGTGGCGGCAACAGCGCCAATCCCCATCTCTTTTAAAAGCGCCCTATTGGAAGCTTCCTGATAAGTTTCGTCCCGCGGATTTAAATGTAAGGGGTGGGAAACCGCCGTCAAATCCCAAAGCCCGTCAAAAAGCTCATGGCGTCTCCTCTGGAGTAAAACCCGGCCTTGGGAATCAAAAAGCAGCGTCACAAAAGCCCGGTGGTGCTTCCCATGGCCAAGATGACACTGGGCCAAACTTCCATAACCCACTTTCCTGTCACGATCATTGACTAAAATTAACGCCGGTTTCATTTACCTTTGGGAGGCAACTTTGTGTTTTTCCACCCATAAAGCGCCTTTTTCGCTTTGGCGGGCAAGAAGCACCAAATCGTCAGGCAGTGGAAACTTAACTTCTTCTTTTAAAACATCAAGACTCTCTACGACAGCATTCGGGTTTCCTTTCTTAACATAATTAACCAATTGGTCAATTAAATATTCCGGCGCCGATGCCCCGGAAGTAATTCCAAGAGTTTTAACACCGCTAAACCATTTTGGATCTACCATCGTTTCATCATCTATAAGGTAAGCCTTTGTGCCTTCTTCTTCAGAAACATCGCGCAACCTATTGGAATTGGAACTCGTTTTAGAACCGATCACCAAAACCAAATCAGATTTTTTGGCAAGTGTCCTGGCCGCTGTTTGTCTATTGGAAGTTGCAAAGCAAATATCCCAGACAGTTGGCGGCGCGATGATTTTAGTGAACCTTTTTTTTAATGCATCTATGGTATTTTTTACATCCGAAAGTGAAAGCGTCGTCTGGTTTAAATAAATTAATTTCTCTTCCTGCGGAACTTTAAGATCGCCTACCTCACTAGCGTCCTCAATTAAAACAATTGACCCCTTTGGCACTTCCCCCATCACGCCAATTGGCTCCGGATGGCCGCGATGGCCTATGTAGATTATAAAGTAGCCCTCATTGGCATATCTTTTAGCTTCCAGATGGACTTTGGTAACCAGCGGACACGTCGCATCAATTACCCGAAAACCTCTTGCCTTTGCTTCCTCTTTAAGTTTTGGCGGTGAACCGTGGGCGCTAAAAATCAAAACCGATCGGGCCGGTACCTCATCCAAATCTTCAACAAAAATCGCTCCCTTCTTTTCCAAATCCTCGACAACATGAATGTTGTGGACGATGGCGTGTTTTACATAAACAGGCGCCCCAAAAATCTCCAGCGCCGCCTCGACAACATCAATCGCCCGGTCTACGCCGGCACAAAATCCCCGAGGTTTAGCAAGAAGAATTTTGCTAATCATCATATTGAATTTTTTTTATTTCTCCCTCGTATCCCTTCTCAATAAGAACTTTTTTAATCTCTTGGATAAAAACAGGCAGGAGTTCTGACTCTTGAAGAGTTTTAACTAGCTTCCCCTGTTTAAAAATGGCCCCTTGATTTTTACCGCCGCATAAACCAATGTCAGCAAAGCTGGCTTCTCCCGGGCCGTTAACAACACAACCCATTACTGCCACTTTAATTGGTGCGTCAACGCGTGAAAGAATCACCTCTACCTTCTTTGCTAAATCAATGAGATTGATTTCCGTACGACCACACGTCGGGCAAGCAATAATATTAACCCCTTTTTGCCTCAGCCCTAAAGCCTTGAGGATCTCCCAACCCACACGAACTTGCTCATTTGGATCATCGGCGAGGGAAACCCTAATCGTATCTCCGATACCTTCTGATAAAATAGAACCAATTCCAACCGCGCTTTTAATAGTACCGGCCCAGCGTGTTCCGGCCTCGGTTATGCCAACGTGCAGTGGGTAATTAAAACGTTTTGCAAAAAGCATATAAGCCTCTTTGGCAAAAACACTGTTATCCCCTTTTAAAGAAACGACAATATTATGAAACTTCAAATCCTCCAGGATTTTAATGTGGCGGGTCGCCGACTCGATCATTACCCTTGGTACGCCATACTTACCGTATTTGGCATACAGATCTTTTTCCAAAGACCCCATGTTAACACCAATTCTAATCGGGATATTTTTTTCTTTGCAAACTTTGACAACCTCGCGGACCCGATCAATTCCTCCAATATTGCCGGGGTTAATCCTTACTTTATCGACTCCCTGCTTGGCCGCTTCAATCGCCAGAAGATATTGGAAATGGATATCGGCAACCAAAGGTATATGGATCTGCGCCTTAATTGATTTAATTGCCTTAGCAGATTCCATGTCCGGAACGGTTACCCGAACAATCTCGCAACCGGCTTCCTCAAGCTCTAAGATTTGTTTGACCGTCGCACGAACATCGTGCGTTCTTGTTTGGGTCATTGATTGGACTCGCACCAAGTTACCCCCGCCGATTGTCAGTTTGCCGATTTTAACCGGCCTGGTTTTATCTCGTGTAAACATCATTTTATTTCGAGCTTGCGAGAAACAAGCTATCTTATTTGCGCGCTTACTGCCTGTTGGTATTTCAAAGCTAGTTTTTTCTGTGCCTGGTCTGCTTCAGTTTTCTTATCAAAAAACCCCACAACCGAAAGGCCTGCTCCTGCCATTATGCTCCGCTTTGCACCAAGTACTTCCAAATCGCGCTTCATTTTATCAATTTGAGGGAAAAATTGAAAGCCCGCGTCCTCAAAATCATTATGCAAATTGGCAAGAATCTGCTCCCCATCACCGGCCAAAATTGCTTTCTTGAGAATTTTCATTTTCTGGGCATTTTTTCCAAGTTTTTCTGCTTTTAAATGCTGGTATATCCACCCCGTTGAAGGTTTTTGTCGCTTTGGTACCAGAACCACAAGCCAAAATTGCGGTAACAGCGCATCTATCCTCTTAAGGCTATAATTCTTACCTTGAGAGCTAACTTCTGCCAAACCGCCATAATAACTGTAAAAAAAGTCTTTTCCCAGACTTTTTGCAATGGTTCGGATTTGCCCTTTGGATAGTTTAATGTTCCAAAGCCGGCAAAGACCGCGAAGTGCAGCCGCACCGTCAGAAGACCCGCCGCCAAAACCAGCTTTGACTGGGATTTGTTTTTTTAAGACTATTTTGGCTCTCAGATTATCGCGGCCGACCATTTCTTTAAGAAGAATTGCCGCTTTGTAAACAAAATTATCCTCGTTGGTGGGAACATTTGGATTATTACAGACTATCTCAATATCATTTTGCTTTGGGAAAAACGAAAGTTTATCGCAAATGTCGATTTGACAATCCAGATAATCAACAAGGTAAAGCCCACCTTGCTTTCGGGGATTAATATGGATGGCTAAATCCAGTTTAGCAAGAGCAGTCTCCGCAACCATCTTTAGAAAGTGAAACAGCCGCAATCGACTGGATCCCTTCGCCCTTTCCAAACGCAGTTAGCCCCTCACCGGAAGTAAATGTTATCCCAACTTGATTGATTTCAATTTCTAGAATTTTTGCAATTACCTCTTTCATCTTTGCCGCAATAGTAAGCTTGATATAAGGCCTTTTCGCCTCAACGCTTATTGAAACGTTGGAAACCTCATATCCTTCTTCTTTGATTTTTTTAAAAATGTGCTCGACGTATTTTTTGCTGTCTTTTATCCCCGCCTCACACATTTTATCTGACCAAGTAGAAAGCGAATCGCCGCCGATTGCTGAAGACAAAGCATTACAAAGACTATGCAAAATCACATCCCCATCCGAATTTGCCTCGAGTCCTCCACTGGCGGCTATCTTGACTCCGCCCAAAATCAGCGCCTTTTTGCCGCTGTCAAATCTGTGGGAATCCTGCCCAATGCCTACTCTGCCCATGTTTTTAAAATATAGTTGGCCATGACTAAATCCTGGGGGAAAGTAATTTTAAAATTCATGTGCGAGCATGGCACAATTTTTGGCTTAATTGCCACTCTTTCCAGAAGTTGCGCATCATCCGTCCCCGTAAATTTTTGCGCTTTGGCCGCCTTGTGCGCCTTGAATAAATTGGCAAAAGTTGCCACCTGCGGAGTTTGGGCATACCAGCAATATTGCCTCAAGGGCGTCTGGGCAACTTTACCCTGGCCATTTGAAATCTTAACCGTATCACGTGCCGCCTGCGCCAAAAGCGCAGCCCCATACCGTTTAGCATTTTTGAAAACTTCCGCAATTTCCGCTTTGCTGACAAATGGGTTAGCGGCGTTGTGTACTCCCACCAGGTCTCCTTTTTTTAGCTGTTTTTTTAATGTATCAAGAATTACAAATGTCGATTCCTGACGCGAGAAACTGGCACCTATTACATCTCTGACCTTTTTAAATTTGTACTTTTTGATAAGTTTTTTGATTTTTTCGATATCTTCCGTGCCCGCCGAAATAATAATTTTGTCGATAGATTTACTTTTTTCAAAAACCGCAAGCGTCCAGTAAATTAATGGCCTGCCGCCGAGTTTTGCAAAAACCTTATTAAATCCAAGACCCATTCGCTCTCCTCTTCCGCCGGCAACAACAATCAGATAGTTCATCTGCCAAATTTTATTACAAACTTTGAAGCTTCTTCTCTTGCCCAAGTATCTGCCTCCAGAATTTCTTCTATAGAAGAATATCGCCGAGGCTTGTGGGCCGCCAGCGTCGATTCTATAACATCGGGTATTTTTAAATATGGTAATTGTTCTAAAAGAAAAGCTTCCACTGCCACATCATTGGCCGCTGTAAGTACTGCCGGCGCGGTTTTCCCAATCGCCACGGCCTTCGATGCTAAATCTAAACAGCGGAATGTTTTTCTGTCCGGCTCTTCAAATGACAGTGCCCCAAAGTCGCTAAATGAAAACCTTTTAAAACTATTCGCCTGGCGGCGGCCGGGATAAAGTAACGCGTATTGAATTGGCAGCCGCATGTCCGAAGGGCCAACCTGGGCAATAATTGAGCCGTCGAGAAACTCAACTGCGCTGTGGATAATACTCTGCGGGTGGACAACAACCGTAATTTTAGAAAGAGGCACGCCAAATAACCACATTGCCTCAATAACTTCAAACCCTTTGTTCATCAAGGTCGCGCTGTCTATGGTAATTTTCCTCCCCATCTTCCAGTTTGGGTGAGCCAGAGCTTGCTCAACTTTGACGCTTTTAAGATCTTTGAGCTTTTTCCCCCTGAATGGGCCGCCCGATGCGGTTAGAAAAATCCTTTTTACCTCTCCAACTGTTCTGCCTTCAAAGCATTGAAATATGGCCGAATGTTCCGAATCAACAGGCAATATCTTAACCTTGTGCTTTGCCGCTTCGCCCATCACGATATCGCCTGCCGCCACCAATACTTCTTTAGTTGCCAAAGCAATTGTCTTTTTGCTTTTTATGGCGGCCAGTGTTGGCTTAATCCCGGCCAGTCCCGGCGTGGCAATAACAACTTTATCTACTGTGGCAAGTGTAGCAACTGCACAGTTCCCCGCGTCTCCCCAACCAATACGCGGTCCCTTTTTAGATCGCAAAAGCTTTGCATCTTCTTGCCTTTTAACTGAAACTGCTTTTGGGTGATATGTTTTAATTTGCTCGCGAACTTTATCAACACTCTCTCCCGCGGCAATTCCAGCCACTTTAATGGAATTTTTAAACTCGTCGACGACCGAAAGCGTTTGCGTACCTATTGACCCGGTAGACCCAAGTATTGAAATATTTACGGCCATTAGAACCCCCGGCTTTGGGGGTCTAGATTATATCAGGGAGTCGCATCAAATTCTACTTAATTCTAATAATTTCCTCTGCAGGGCAAATCCAAACCTGCACAGTCCTTTGCCTTATGGGGTTTTTACCTTTCCCGTCGCGGCCGTCAAACTCAAATACCGCCACTTGTTGGTACTTCCCAAGCTCCAATTTACCACCAAGTATCGGCACAACAACGCTAGAGTGAGAAAAAGTAAGGGCCCTTATGTGGGCCGCCGCGTTGTAATCTTCGTCTATTTCGTTGCAAAACGGGTTATCTTGACATCTGTGACGCCAATCCGTCGTCGGATGCTTATATTCACTAGAAACCCTTGTCGAACGCTTGTCTTCAGGAATCGAATGTAAAGTAAAGTGCAATATATCTTCAAGTAAATTCGGCTCGGCTATTTCATTGACAAGAATTCCCAGTGTCGTATGCTTGGTGTTAGCAAAAACAAAACCTTCTTTCACCTTAACTTTTAAAATAGCCCTATTTATATCCCCGGTAATATCTCGGATATAAGTATGAGTAGTCGAAGGAAATTTAATTTCTTTGAGATATGCTCTCATTTTGAACCGAGTGAAAAATAAGCTCTCTTATTTTTAGCTTGTGAGAAACAAGCCCTCTTATTATTGAAAATAATTGTAACACTTTACCGCCCTATTTCGAGTGAAGCGAGAAACAAGCTCTCTTTAGGCCCGCAGTTCTGCATTGCAGAACGAGGACCGCAAGCTTTCTTATCGTATTTCAAAAGAATTCGCCTCTTCGTCCCTGTCCGCCCATTGTTCTTCCACCTTTCCCACTTTTGCCGCGGGCGATCCATTCTTGCACCAGGCGATAAACTGATCCAGTTTTTCTTTCGATCCAACCACCAAAGCTTCTACTGATCCATCCGCATCGTTCCTCACCCAACCAACTAAACCCAATTTATCAGCCTCTTTCTTCGCCGATTGACGGAAAAATACCCCTTGCACTTTACCGGAAACAATTATTCTAACGACCATTTCTTCTGCGTTTTCTTAGCGGTGGAGGTTCAAATCCTGCATCTTTGAAAATCCTCCGTAACCCATGATTTATAAGAACCTGATAAAAAGCGCCATGATTTATTTGCAAACTTGCAAGACTTATATCCCCTTCTGCCCCATTAATTTTAACGAGCATATCGACCAGCGCTACATCAGTCCATTTAGTGTGTGCCCTAGTTTGAGAAGACCTCTGAGATTCACGTGACTGATTTCTTTCTACTGCCACAAAGATTCCTCCAAATTAACGTGCATGTCATCCTTAAACGTCACCCCTTCTGCCTCTAACCTTCTTTTTTGCTCTCTCCATCCATCAAAAGCAAAGTTTGGCGCCAGCCGTCCTTCTCGATTCACTACCCGATGGCACGGAACGTCACTCGATCGGTTCCATGGAAGCGCCCAACCTGCCATTCGCGGGTCAATCCCAACTTTTTTCGCAATAATTCCATACGTGGCAACTTTGCCTTTTGGAATTTGTTTGACGGCCTGCCAAACCCTTTGTTGATAATTAGCGCCAGATTTTGTTTTTGATCCTTGCACCATGTTTTCTGGATGTAAAAGCGGCAAGCTCCAGAACAAGCCTGATTCTGGTTCGAAAATAATAAATCACTATTCCTAAAAATACCAACCAGCCAATAAGCGAGGCACTTCCAAGATAATTTTCAATTAAGCTGCGGTTTGCCCCGAGTAAAAAACCTGTAACGATCCAAACACTCGACCAGCAAAGCGCAGAAATTACCGAAACGGACGCGAATTTCCAATAAGGGAACTTGAGTATTCCGGAAGCTAAAGCGACCCAAGCCCTACTCCAGGCAGAAAACCTGCCGGCAAAAATAGCCAGACCCCCATACTTTGCCAAAAACGGTTCGACTTTCCTAACAGACTTTTTGTAAAGTGGTTTTTCTTCAAAAAACCTTCCCCCGCGTCTTCCCAAAAAATAGTCAAGATTGTCACCGCAAAAAGACCCAAGAGTTGCCAAAATAATAATTACAATTAAATTATCACCAGTGGTTCTTGCCACAAATCCTGCCAGAAACATCACGGTTATACCAGGGAAAATAAAACCCAAAATTATTGAATTTTCAAGAAACGAGGCAATAGGAATAATCACAAGCCCCCAAGTCCGAAATGCGTATTCTAAAAAAGTTAATATTTCACTTGCCGAAGGCATACTAAATTATTAAATTTATATTATTCGTATTCATTCGGATCTAATTAAACTTATTCATTGTTGCCGAGATTCCGCTATCCAAGTACGAACCGATTGCGCTGACTGCTTGCTTGATAACAGGCCCAAGTTTCACCTTTTCCTCCGGCAAAAAATCTAAAAGCACAAAGCTCTCAACCTCCCCAACCTGTGGCCGACCAACACCGATTCGCAGCCTATTAAAATCCGGCGTCCCCAGCCCCTCAATTGCCGATTCCACTCCTCTATGCCCGGCACTTGCTCCGCCAAATGCTAAGCGGATTTTGCCCAATTCCAAATCAACGTCGTCATGTATCACCAAAATATCTTTGGTGTCGACTTTGTAAAAATTGGCAACCGCCCGAATACTATCACCGGACCGATTCATAAAAGTTTGCGGTTTTACGATGACGAGTTCTCCATCTTTTGCCAAATCGCCCATCAAATCGCGATTCTTCGTCCACGCCAGTCCTCGATTCACGGCAAAAGCATCAGCTACCATAAACCCTAAGTTATGGCGATTACCCGCGTATTTCTTACCGGGATTTCCAAGACCTACTATAAGTTTCATGGGATAATTGTATCGCGAGAGAGTCTAACTTACTACCTAACCTTTTTCTCTGCCCAGTCACCAATTACCGGCCACTTAAAAATCTCCCCCAGCCAGGCTTTGTACATCGAAAATAACCAAATTGCCAAAAACCCCAAGAATATTAATCCGTTTAAAGCTGAGCCAAGCGGCAGATTGCCCAAAATTATAGAAAGGACAAAGTAGAAAACAGAAATCAATATTGCCTGCAGCGCATGGAAACGGATATATTTGTCATCCTTCTCCACAAAAAAGATCGCTACTGAAGTTAATATCGAAATAAGCGGAACATACGCTATCGCTGCCACTAAATTTCGGTTCGAATCAGCTCTTGCCATCATTACCTCCTACGCAAATAAGTTAAGCTGTGAATCTGGACTTTCTGACTCTTTGTTTTGTTCACCTTTTGCTTCCGGCCAAATTTTAACCACTCCGAATTGCCCATCATACCCTGGCTCTACTACTATATCACCGTGCCGAACCTTAGCAACAGCTTCCGCTACCCGCCCGCTGGAAAACTTAGCAATATCCTGGATACTTGAACGCATCAAAACCCCAAATTCGCTGCCCAAATTGGAAACAAGCGCCATATAAACGTCGCGAACTTTTTGCGTGCCAACCCCTACGCCAAAAGCCTCCGCCAAAATCTCGCCAAGCGGCACTAAATTAACGTACGGCGGTCTACCCTTGGGAGATTTCTGCCACTTTACGCCATCAATCTCCTCACTTATCGCCTCGACCTCTTCACTTTTTAGCTCTTCTACCCTGTGCATTACTCCAACCGTCAAAGGCCGCGAGCAGACCGGACATTTATCTCCGTTTTTGGCCGTTTCCTCCGGGGTTTGAGAAAAATTGCAGTTCCTATGGCCCGTAAAATGATACTTTCCCTCTTCCGGATAAAACTCGATGGTAAATGCAATTTTAGAGTTCGCGCGCGGGGTGGCAGCCTGATTTGCATTGTGGGTGGCAGCGAGGGGGGCACCCGCAGGCGTTGGAATTTCCGTCTCGGGAACTGACTGAGGAGATGGGCTACCCGAGCTGACAGGCCCCGCAATAGCATTGTAGATATTGTCATAACTAACTTTTTCAGCGTCAAAAACCGTCGCTTCCCTACCCATTTTCTCCAGCGAATGCGCGTCAGAAAAAGAAAGGATTGACCGACTGTCTAGATCCTTAATCTGCCAATTCATCACCGGATCACTGGAAAGTCCCGTTTCAATTCCATAAATATACGGTGCCATGTCGCCAAAGCATTCCTCCACAGAATCAAACCCGGAAAAACTACCGAAGATCGAAAACCACGGCGTCCATGCATGGGCCGGAATAACCAGGGCTTTTTCGTCGACATCCAAAGCAATTTTGGCAAGCTCTCGACTCGGAATTCCCACAATCGGCCGGCCATCGCTTCTTAAATTTGCCCTGCGTTTTATTAGCTCTTTATTAAATTTATCAACCGATTCTAAAGACGGGAACATGAACAATGTATGGATTCTTCTTCCCTTTCCGCCCTGCGAATAGATCGAAGCAATCTCGGCAGAAAGCATAAAGTGGATGGGGTTACTTGGATCTGAATTTTTTATTTTAAAAAGCCCGTTACCTACATCTTCCAAATTAGTCTTTAACGCGTCAAACCAAAACGGATGGGTAAAATCGCCCGTTGCCAAAACATTAATGCCCTTAAGTTTAGCCCAATTGGCCATATTAGGGAGCGTCATTTGCTGCGAAACCGCACGGGAGTACTTACTATGGAGATGCAAATCAGCAACGAATTTCATTTTTTACAAAACTCGAAGACCTTGAGCGAAGTCGAAAGGTTCACGAGAAGATTCTATCACAAATTGCTAACTTTTCTTAGAAGATTTTTTGCCAACGTACTGGTTTTCGTATAACTTTTTAATCTCACTTACTGTCGTGGCATCCTCGGGACGCTTATCAGACTCACGGAATCGCACCAATCTCGGGAATCTTAAAGCATACCCTATCCCATTTTCTTCCCCCGCTGTATGAATTGGCGATTTGGTAATTTCGTCCGCAAAAATTTCCATCACTACCTTCGGCTCTACCCAAAAACTAGGTTCGATTTTGGCGTTAACTCTCGCCGGCTTATGGGCAACCTTTAATTTCTTCGATATCTCATTGACATGGCGAAATTCCGCATCTGTCAACCCTGTACCGACTCTGGAAATCGTCGCAAATTGATCTTTTTTCTCGTCATAAACTCCAACCAAAAGTCCGCCGACGCCAAACTCCGTCCTCTTCCCTTTCCCCGTATAAACTCCCAAAAGTACGCAATCAACAGTGTCGCTAAGTTCTCCAGACTGACTTCTTTTAAATTTTATCCAATGGAATCCGCGCGCGCCCGCTTTATACGGCGCGTCCAGTTTTTTAAGCATCAAACCTTCCAGCCCTTCCGAAATCGCCTCGTTAAAAAACTCCAGAATCTCTTTTGGTGTATGGATTATTCGCTCTTCTGCCAGCCTTACTATCGCGTTATCTTTCGGCAGGATCCCCTCCAGTAATTTTCTCCTCTGAACGTGCGGCTTTTGGGTTATATCGCGCCCGTTCAAATACAAAACATCAAAAGCAAAAAGCGCCAAGGGTAACTTTTTTGCCATTTCCTCAACTTCATATTTTCTCCTGCGCTTTGTCGTTTCCTGAAACGGCAAAAATTCATTTGTCGTCGGGTTAAAAGCAATCGCTTCACCTTCCAAAATCACGCTCTTGGCATGGACTTCTCGCTTTACCGCTTCCACTAAATCCGGAAAAGCGTGCGTCATATTCTCCAGATTCCTAGAAAACAACTCTACCTTATCTCCGTCTTTATGAACGGCCACCCTAAACCCGTCAAACTTCGGCTCGGCCGCAAAAGTATCACCCAAGCGTTTAACCGCTTCTTCTGCGTTTGGCATTCGCTCGGCCAGCGCCGGCCGCACCGGCTTGCCAACAATCAGCTTTATATTTTTGATGCCGCTTTCTCCGTGTTTAAAAAATGTTTCGGCAACATAACCCAAATCACTGGTTTTGTTATAAGCATCCTCAATCAGAGGTCGCAGATCTTTCTTGCCGGTCTTGGCTATTGAAAGCGCATCCATCACTGTCGGATCTCCAATCCCCAAACGAAGCGTACCAAGCGGAATATTTACAACATGTTTTGCCGAAATTGGATCTAAAGATTTTAAAACGTTGGCAAGAGTTGTAACCTTTTGCCCAACTGTTCCCTTACCGATAAACTTGGCAATCTTATGAAGTTCTTCAAATACTTCTGTTACTGATACTTTTGACTTTTGACTTTTGATTTTTGATTTTGACGCAAGTTCACTTGCGGCAAGCCCCATATTCCCCAGACGTCGGTATAAACGGGTGACCTCATCCTTATCGGTTTCATAAGCCATCGCAATGGCCTGCGCCACCAAAGATTCCGCTATTCCAAGTTCCGTCGGTTCATAAAACGGCGCCACGCGGCCCTGGATTAAATAGCAAATCTTGCCAATCTCCTCGGCATTTGATTCTTTGAATAATTGCGAAAGAATATCAACAAGCTCTAGCCGCTTAGAAGTCGCTTCCAGCTTTTCAAAATATTGAGCTAAATTTGAAAACGTCATTTATCGCCGAGATACATCATCTTCCCGTAAAGAATGACTTTCAAAAAGAAGGTTCTTCTTCCCTTCTGCAGTATATTTATATTTTTTTAAAATTTCCGGGTCTGTATTTATCTGATTTGTCTCCACATCGTACACTCCAATAAGCTCTGGTAATTCCCTCTTAACTTCATGAGCCTGTTCATCCAAGTCTGAAAGCCTAAAAACCAGTGCGGATTTAAGAATAACGCTAGGATCATCTACACCAAACATAAACCAAGCCGAATGGCTAACAATCATCTCCTTTTCTCTCCTTAACCTAACCACATCGTCATATGGCAAGCTTTTATCAAAAAGCGCAACAGGCATTCTTGGTTTTGCTAAAAATTCGTCCTCCAAAGTTCCGCCAATTATCAAATATTCTTGGGGCGTCAAAACACGATGTTCAGGAATATGAAACAAAGCTTCTCGATCAGTTACCATTGTTAATTGAGTGGCCATATTATTTCAAAACGTAAACAGCTCCTTTCGTGCTGCCTTTTTTCTTAATTAAACCTTTTTTCTGCAAATCTTTAATATCGCGAAGTATTGTATCATCAGAAAAGTCGCGCAGCACGCTTCTCCATTGTTTATTTGAAATCGATCCAAACTTTTCCATATATTCTACAAGCTTTACTTGCCTCTCACTAAGCATTATCTGCCCAGTTCTGCCTTTGAGCTTTGAATCTAAAGACAGTTTTTGGACTCTTTGCTTGACTCTTTCAAGTTCTTCCGCCAGCCCTTGGCAAAAATATTCAAGCCAAGGCGTCAGTTCCCGGTCGGCTAGCGTCTTCACTTTCTGATTTGAAACTGATTGCAGCGTCGCGTAATATCTTTTAGCATCACGGTCGAAATATTCCTCCAGCGAAAAAAACTTTTTAATATCATACCCTTCCGAAAACAAAACCAACGTTGCAAAAGCGCGGCTTGCCCTGCCGTTACCGTCGACAAACGGATGGATAAACGCCAAAACGTAATGGACTATCCCGGCCTTTAAAACCGGGTGCAAGTCGGCAGCGTCTGCCGAATTCAACCACTTCAAAAAATCGCCAACCAAACTTTTTACGTCTCCAGCTTTTGGTGGAGTGAAACTAACTTGCCCCGTCTTTGAATTCTTAACGACAACTTGCGTTTGACGATATCTGCCTGATCGATCCGGCGCCAAAACCTTATCGACCGTTAATTTATGGATTGTTAAAAGATCTTTCTCTGAAAATTTTTGTCTATTGTCTATAGTCGATCGACGATTGTCGATAAACGAAAGTACTTTGCGATAATTCAAAACTTCCTGCACGTCGCGGTCTCTGGCTTTGATTTCCTGACCTTCTAAAACCGCGGCCACTTCCCCTGTGTCCAAAGCGTTTCCTTCTATATGAGTTCCATGGTGAACTGTACGAATTATCGCTTCCTGCCTAAATTTAGCCTCATAAGCCGGCACCAGCGGTGCGTTTTCTATAATTTCTTTGGATGCTTCTATCTTGCCGATGTAGCGGAGAATGGCGGAGTTAATAGTAAACTTTGGACTATACATTATTTATCTTCTTGTCATCCTGAACTCGTTTCAGGATCTGTAACTGATTCTGGACAAGCCAGAATGACGAAGTACTGCGTTAATTATGCGTTAAATTGACCCATAAATCAATACTTTAGAGTTTACCCTGAGCGAAGTCGAAGGGCATAATTACCGCAGTTCTACAACTTTTGCTTTTTTATATAAATCTTTCGGCAAAGATTCAGATTCCGCTGCCGTTATTATCGTTTGCTGTTTATCGATGATCGAAAGAACCGCATCCCGATGCTCCCAATCAAGCTCCGAAAAAATATCATCAAGCGCCAAAATCGGCCGCGCTCCGCGTTTCGAGTTGTAGTACTCAAGCTCCGCCAACTTTAAGGCCAAAACTGCCATTCTCTGTTCACCGCGCGATCCAAAAAACTCCAAATTTTTCTCTCGAAACAGAAAAACAAAGTCGTCTCGATGCGGTCCAGACAAAGTCACACCCGCCGCAATATCCCGATCTCTGTTCCTGGCCAACTTTTCCTCCGAAAGCAAACTCTGTTTTATCTCCCAACTGTAACCTCCCCGTTTACCATTCACAAAATTTACAAACTCAAAAAATGCTTGCCGTGCACGAGACAAATATTTGCCATGCGCAAGCAACCGTTCATCCCAAAAATCCAGTTCCGGCTTTTTGGATTTTCCCTCCGCTATCCTTTGTAAAACTTTATTCCTCCGGACCACAATTTTGTTGTAATTGGAAATTGCCCGCCAATAATCCCGATCAATGGCGGCAAGCATTGTATCTAAATGATGACGTCTGTCAGAAGGCGCTCCGCTCACCAGCTCCAGATCCGAAGGCTCAAAGAAAATCACTGAAAAATGCTCGGTGAAATCCACCAGCCTCTTTTTAATTGAATCAATAAAATAGGCCTTCTTAACATAGGTTTCATCAATAACTTGAAAGTTAATTGTCAGTTTTTTCTTCTCTTGCCCATCGATCTGCCCCTCAATCTTTGCGTAGGCTTGCCCAAACTTAACCAAATCCAAATCCGTATCCACTTTATGGATTCGAGTAGCCGCCAAAAGCCCGATTGCCTCCAAGATATTGCTTTTCCCACTACCATTCGGCCCAATAATTACCGTCAACCTCGGATCAAAAGCAATCTTCCGAGACGTAAAGTTCCTAAAATTCGTTAGAGATAAATTTTGGATATTCACTTTGAAAAGGCAGGATTGTTGCCAGCCAAAAACATGGCGTAGTCAGCATAGATTATAACCAGTGAGGGTACTCAAAGCTATTCGCTGACGTAGACTTGAGCGAGGCGAATAATCGATTCGAATCAATATTAAGATTAGTCGAGCGTTTTTTGATGGTAACAAGACTGACTATTTCAGCTTCTGGCAGTTCGGGCAGAAGTGGGCGCTCCGGCCATCCATTTTCTTCCTCACAATCAAAGTCTTGCACCGCTCGCACGGCCTGCCGGTCATATGGTACGCCTTGGCAAAACTTAAAAATAAACCCTTCTCCCCGCCGCTACCGACAAACGAGTTGGCACTCGACCCGCCCATTTTAATCGAAAGAGTCATTGAATCATGAATACCTTTATGAATCGCTTTTATCTCCACGTCCGACAACGATGCCACCGATCTGGCCGGGTGGATTTTAGCTCTCCACAGCGATTCATCAGCATAAATATTGCCAATCCCGCTAACAAAAGTCTGATCCATCAAAAGCTTTTTTATGCGCGAATTTGGCTTTTTCTTCAAACGTTCCGCAAAATCTTTGGCTGAAATTTCCAGCGCATCCGGCCCCAAAACTCCAATCGCCTCGCGGATCTTCTCTTCATCAGTCGGCACAAACTTTACCCACCCAAACTTCCTCAAATCATTGAAATAAAGATGCCCGCCGTTGGTAAATTCAAATGTCGCCCGCGTGGTTTTGTTTGGCGATGGCAAGTTTAAAGGCGGAAGCGGGTGCCCACCCGCAATTCTGGTTTTTTTATCTTGGTAAATCAGCTGTCCTGTCAGTTTTAAGTGAATAAGGATCGTAAACTTTCGGTCCGTATCGATAATCACAACTTTCCCTAGCCTTCTGACACCGCTAATTTTCGTCCCTTTCAAGTCTTTAGCCGAATATTTTCCCCACAAAAACTTCTTCGCCCAATCAAATTCAACTCCATTAAACGTCAGACCCTTTAATTTCTTGTTGAGCCCATTAACAATAACCGTAACTTCTGGTAATTCCGGCATTTACCTTAATTTAACAAGTTGACCATTTCTTCTGACAACCCCAAAGACCTTAATAAGTAAAGAGATAGACAATACCAAATATATTAAATTAAGACCCATCGCCATATAAAACTGACCAAAATCAAACTTTCCTGCCGCCAAAGTATATCTCATCCCTTCAAAAACATGAGAAAGCGGAATAAACCAAGCTATCTTCTGAAAAACTGTAGGTAATATCTTCACCGGATAATAAACGGCCGAAAATGGCATGAGCATAAACGGCAAACTCCAAGTCAAAGGTCCAAGTCGACTTCCAAAACGGAGGATCAACGACAACTTAAAAATTCCAAATGCCCATCCGAATAAAATCAGATTCACCCAAAACAATGCCAGACCAAAACCTAGTGCAGTGACATTAAAGTTATAAAAAACCGAAGCAATAATACCCAAGGTAATTATTGTCACCAAAATCTTCAAAAATCCTACTAAAATTGTCCCGAACATATACTCGAAAAGAGTTATCGGACTTGCAAAAGAATTGACTACATTACCTTCCCAAACATCCCACATAAACGAGAGGCCTATATCCGTATCTACATTTTCAAAGACTATCCAAAGCAAAAGCCCTCCCAATAAAAGCGCTGCTAGATGATTTGATTGGATCTGCTGCACATATCTTGAAATGAATCCCCAAAGAACCAGTGATATCGTCGGATAAAAAAATACGCCAAAAAGCCTATCCAACTGATGAACCGACAAAAAATAGTGTCTTAGAACAACTGCGTAAACCCTAACTAAGTTCATTTCCCCTCCTTGAGATCTTTATAAAAACTTCACGCAGGTTTGGCTCTTTTGCCTCAAGCCCCATCTCTTGTCTTGTTAACTCCAACGGTGTCCCCTTTGCCACAACCTTGCCATGATTTATAAAAACAACTTCACTGGCAACCTCCTCAATTTCCCACATATTATGAGATGTATAAAGCACACTCATTTTCTCCTCTTTTTGAATCCTTTTAATAAGCTCTATTCCTTTATCAACAACATCAGGATCCAAAGAAGCCATTGGTTCATCCAAAAGTAGCAGTTTTGGCCTGTTGATAAAAGCTTTGCACAAACCTGCTCTCGCTCTTTGACCAAAAGACAAATTCCTAATAAGTTTATTTTTAAGATCGGATATCTCAAAAATATCCAAAAGCTCGGTGATCCTCGCTCTACAATCAACTACGTTGTAGAGTTTTGAGTAAACGAAAAGGTTTTCCCAAACCGAAAGATTCCAAATTAAATTGTATTCAGCTGAACAATAATTCATCATTTCCAATATTTCGCTACGATTTTTAGCGAAGTCTTTATCAAAAATTCTGATACTGCCATCATTCTTTTCAATTAAACCTAAAATACAATAAATTGTAGTCGTCTTTCCTGCGCCGTTTGGCCCCAAAAAGCCCAAAATCTCGCCCTCTTTTATCTCAAAAGAGATTCCATCAACGGCCGTAAAGTCGCCAAAATTTTTGACCAGATTTTTTACCTCTAAAACCGGTTTTGAACTTTTCTTCATGAGCTGTATTCTAGCTCAAATAAGAGAGGATTTATAGCTTCGCTCTTTCATTAACGAATTTCAAAATCTCTTTCTTAAATCTTTCTTTACTAAATTTCTGCGCGTGCTTCTTTATATAAGCAGTGTTAAACGCGCCCTTTTTCTCCAGCACCTCAAAATTATTAATCGCAGTAGTCAGTGATCCAACTGTTGGCGGACTAAAAAATACTCCGGTTTTACCATCGACAACCGTTTCCAAATATCCACCGCCTTCATATGCTATTACCGGCGTACCGCAAAGCATCGCCTCAACCGGCGTCATCCCAAAATCTTCGTCGGTTGCTAACGCCAGAAAAGCTCTGGCCCCGGCGTACAATTTGGCTAGTTCGCGATCATCAACATATCCTAAAAACTCCACATTCGCTCCCGCCATATCGCGAATTTTTTGATATTCACCCGAATATCCCGCCGGTTTCCCGACAACTTTAAGTTCAAGATTAAATTTATTGGCAACTTCCACCGCCAGCGCCAACCCTTTGGCTCCAACAATTCTGGAAACAACCAAAAAGTATTCGCCCTTTTCAACTTTCGGGACTTTGGGTAAATCAACCGGGGGATAAATGACAACACTTTCCCTTCTATAAAATTTCTCAATCCGCCTACGGACATTTTCGGAGTTGGCGATAAACCAGTCAACTCTTTGCGCCGCTTCAAAATCATAAACACGCATAAAATGATTGACAATAAGTGCAAAAATTCTAACCGGCCAGTACTTTTGCCAATTTACAGAAGTTGGATACCCATAAAGATACCTTGGCGGCGTATGGCAATAGCAAATCTCGACAGGACGTTGAGGCCCCCCAAACCCCTTAGTCACATACCAACTGGCCGATGAAATCACCACATCGTAATCCGCCAGCTGGCTAGTAAAACTGTTCCAAATTAAAGGCGCCAAAAATCTCAAAGGGCTATGAAGTTTTGTGGCAAAAAACGGCACCTTTTGCGCCCAGGAAGTAATTATCTTGCGCTTGCCAAACCGCTCGTATGCCGGGCCTTCGCGATAAAATGCCGTATAAATCGGCGCCTTTGGAAAAATCTGGGCAAGTGCTTCCAGAACTCTTTCCGCCCCGCCAAACTCTCCCAAATAATCATGTACAAGTGCTACTTTCATATCAACTCCAACTGGTCTTTGTTATCATCCGCCTTTACAACTTTTAGCACGTCCGCTATTTCCCCTCCAGGTAATTTTGCCGCAATCGATTTAAACCCCAACGTTTCAATCTCTTTTCTCACTTTATCCCAATCCGGTTTATACAAAAGGTCATCCTGATCAAAATCCACATCGACCTTCGTGTCTAGTGCCACCAGCCTTTTGGCAGCCAGCGCCACGTCTTTCCCTGCCATCAACTTCTCACGAGTCAATCCACCAATCTCGCCAATATTTTTATAAATTCCCTCCAGTGTTTTGTATTTTTGAAGAAGTTGAGCCGCCGTTTTTGGCCCGATGCCGGCAATTCCCGGCACGTTATCCGAAACATCCCCTACCATCGATTTATAATCTACCATCTGCTGTGGGGTGATACCGTACTTTTCTTCCACCTCTTTGGCCCCAAACAATGTTGTCGTCGCCAAGTTCCACCCTGGCATTTGCACTTTCACAAGCCCGTCCACAAGCTGCAGCACATCGCGGTCCCCCGACAAAATTACAACCTCTACTTTGTCATTGCGAGGAGTCGTAGACGACGAAGCAATCTCCTTTTCAGATTGCTTCGCTTCGCTCGCAATGACAGGGGTGGTTACAAATTTGAAAGCTATCGTTGCCAGCAAATCGTCGGCTTCGTATCCTGCCTTTTCAAAATACGGCACGCCAAAAGCGTCCAGTACTTTTTTGACTTTGGGCAGCTGTGGATACAAATCCGGCGGCGCTGCCGGCCTTTGCGCTTTATATTTTTCAAATTCAATATGCCGAAAAGTCGGTGCCGCTGTATCAAAAGCGCAGGCAACATAATCGGGTTTTGTCTCGGAAACAGCCTTCAAGAGCATATTGGAAAACCCATAAACCGCATTGGCATTCTCCCCGCTTTTATCCGTCAGCGGCGGCAAAGCATGATACGCCCGATGGAAAAGATTATTTCCGTCGATTAAAAGAAGCTTCTTCACGGAAGTATTGTACTATCTTTAAGCTTGTGCAGTCTTTGAGGGTTTTGCTTTTCTGAATTTCACTTCGCCATTACTAACCGGCTTTCCAACCAGCTTTTCAAATTCGTCCCGCTCCAAAGTTTCCTTTTCCAGAAGCGTCTCGGCAACTAAATCCAGTTTCTTGCGGTTTTTAACTAGAGTTTCTTTAGCTTTTTTATAGCCGGCATCGATAATTTTAGAAACTTCTCGGTCGATTTTGGCCGCCACTTCATCGGAAACCTGCGGCCCGCCTTCAGCGCCCGGCCAAATTCCAAATTGCTGGGGGGAAGTAAAAATCGTTGGCCCCAAATCGCTCATCCCAAGTTCTGTCACCATTTCTCGCGCAGTCTTTGAAGCAATCGCCAAATCCGAAGACGCCCCCGTTGTATATTCGCCAAAAACCAAATCCTCGGCCGCTCGGCCGCCCATCAGAGTTCCAATTGTTTCAATCAATCTTGTTTTTGTTTCCGTGTATCTGTCAATTGAAGGCGGAACCAAAGTATGTCCGCCTGTTCCGCCGCGGGCCACGATTGAAATCCTGTGAACCGGGTCAACATGGGGCAAGAAATGGGCAACAATGGCATGACCTCCTTCATGATAAGCCGTCATTTTGCGCTCTTCTGCCGACTGCATCCTCTTCCTCTGGGGTCCAAGTTTTACTTTTGTAGCCGCTTCCTCCAAATCAATATTGTTGATTTCTTTGCGCGCTTCACGAGCCGCCAGAATTGCCGCCTCATTAAGCATATTGGCAAGGTCTGCCCCAGAAAATCCAACCGTTCTTCTTGCAATGCTCTCGATATCTACCTCTTTGGCAAACGGCTTACCCTTCATGTGAATTTTGATAATTGCCTTGCGGCCTTCAATATCCGGCAGGTCCAGTGCCACGGTTCTATCAAATCTTCCCGGTCGTGTGAGCGCGGGGTCTAACATATCCGGCCTATTGGTTGCCGCCATCACCATCACGTTATCGTTTGGCGCAAAACCATCCATCTCGACCAGTATTTGGTTTAGGGTTTGTTCCCTCTCATCATGACCGCCCGAAAATCCCATTCCGCGCATCCGGCCAATACTCTCAACCTCATCTATAAAAATAATTGCCGGCGCAGTTTTTTTTGCCTGTGCAAACAAGTCCCGAACCCTCGCGGCCCCAACACCGACCAGCATTTCCATAAATTCCGAACCGGCAACAGAATAAAATGGCGCATTAGCCTCACCGGCAACCGCCTTGGCAAGTAAAGTCTTGCCGGTTCCGGCCGGCCCGATCAAAAGCACACCTTTTGGGGTTCTGGCACCAAGCGCCCGGTATTTTTCCGGATGTTTCAAAAAATCTACAACCTCCTGCAATTCCTGTTTTGCCTCATCAACACCCGCAACATCGGCAAAAGTAGTCTGTGGCATATCTTTTGTAAATTGCTTCGCCCGCGATTGGCCGAAAGAAAAAATGCTCGAAGCCCCCTCTCTTGCCTGCCTAAAAATAAAGAAGAAGAAAACTACCATCAGCGCTAGTGGCAAAAAGGTCGTCAGGACGGTTACCCAAGCTTGCGAAAAGGAACGGTCTTTGACGGTAATATTGGTGGAAGTTGGGTCCACCTTTGCCGCCGCCAGCGCCGCAAAAATCGACTGGTTATCCTCTTTTCTGGAAACATATATGCTCCCATCTTTGAGTTTTACATTCAGACTTTCTCCATCGACTTCAATCTTATCAACCTTGTTGTCGCGCACATCAGAAATTAAGCGCGAAATCGATTGCTGGGGCATAAAATGGTCTTGGGGGTTTGTGGTAAAGGCTAAAAATCCAAAAAGTAAAAGCCCCAAAATGGCGTAAATAACAAAACCACGCCAGGAAGTTTTGCCTTTTATTCTTGGCACCGGAACCTTCTCTACTTTTTTCAATTTTTCTTTCGTTTTGGCCATTGTTTGAAGCCTCATTTTATCACCAAAGTGAAGTTTTTACTAGGGGTTCTAGAAGTAATTTATCTTCATCGCGCGGCGGACTTCATCCAGAGTTTTCTGCGCCTCGGCTCGAGCCTTTGCCGTTCCCTCTTTGAGAATTTTATCGACCAGTCCCGGCTGTTTTTCAAACTCCGCCCGCACACTTCTTATCGGTTCCAAGAATTTTTCCAGAACTTCCACCAAAAACTCCTTTACCTCGACGTCCTTAACCGTTCCCTCTTTGTATTTTTTCTTTAAGTCTTCAACTTTCGACTTTGACTTTTTACTTTGACTAAATGCGTCCAGATACACAAACACCGGATTGCCGCTAACCTCTCCCGGTTCATCTCCATGCACACGTTTTGGATCCGTAAACATCCCCATTACTTTCTTTTTAACTTCCTCCGGGCTGTCCGAAAGATTAATCACATTGCCTGCAGACTTGCTCATCTTTGCCTTTCCGTCCGTCCCCGGCAAAGTACCGATATCTTCTGGAATCAAAGCCTCCGGCACCGGCAAAGTTTCTCCATACAACCGATTAAATTCTCTGGCAATTTCGCGCGTTACTTCAATGTGTGATGCTTGGTCTTTGCCAACCGGCACAAGATTTGCTCTCACCATCAAAATATCCGCCGATTGCAACACGGGGTAAAAAAGAAGACCCAAAGAAGGAATTTGGATATTAGAATCCCTCATTACATCTTTAAGCGTTGGGATTTTTTCAGCCCGTGGGACCGAAACAAGATTGGAAAAAATCACTGCCAGCTCCTCATTTTCCGGAATCATCGACTGCACATAAATTGTCGATTTAGCCGGGTCAATCCCTACTGAAAGATAATCCAAAACCAGCTGGTGGATATTCTCCTTCAACTCTTCTGTTTTTTCCGGCCGCGTTGTTAGTGTATGAAGATCCGCTATTATAAAGAAGCATTCATACTCGTCTTGCAAACGTATCCGATTTTTAAGCGAGCCAACATAATGGCCCAAATGTAATCGTCCTGTGGGACGATCTCCAGTCAAAATCCTCTTCATGTCAAAACTATTATAACCTTTTAACCTATGTTTACTGCTGAATCATTACCTTTACCCAAAACAAAAACCAATGGCGCTTTAACATCAGCACCTCGAAAAAGATTATATGCCTTGGATGCAGTTAGAGATTCGCAACCAATAATAACACCGTGTGACGCTAAGGCTTGACCAAATATTGCATAATCAATTAAGTTTTCAAGACATTGCCGAGAATTCTCTTCATGAGTTATTCCCCTCTCCTGATTAATCTCTTCAATCCCTCCAACCAATTTCTTAAACAATTTTTTGCCTTTAGCGTTTTTTAAGAATAATGCTCTGAACTTAGCGTCCAACTGATCCAGATCAAGGCCCGTCTCATCCAGAAAATCAGTCATTGCCACCAAGCTAAACGGCGCAAACAGTTCCCTGTCCGGCCCTTTTTGCTGAAGTTCAAGTAAGTGTTCATCAGTTTTTGCAATACTCGACTGAAATAACATTTGGACATCTTCTAAACTAAGTTTACTTCCAAATTGATCCTTAGCATTCAGCTCGGTTTCCATACCCCAATCTGCAAATATCAAAAGGCCCCTATAAGGTACACTATGTTTCGCCAGAATTCTCAAAAAATCTGGTGAATATTTTAAAACCTTTTTAGCAATAGCACTTTCGCCCCCGCCCAGAGATTTAAAATCGTATCGGCCGTTTTCGTCTCTGGACCAATCCGGACAAAGCGGAGTGTATAAAGTCATCGGCTTTCCTGTTATTAAAGCTCTTCCGATCACAGAAACTAAACAACCAAGTTCTTCCCTTGTTTCAGGAAGAATAAGTGTACTTTGCGATCTTAACTTCGACATATCAGCTAGAACCTGACCTATTTTCCCAAGCATTTCTCTTGCTTTTTCATCTACCATAAAAGTCACCTCCCTTCTGGTCTCATTCGAATGTATTCCATAAATTTCGGGCGATTCTGAAATATCAGAAAGCAAATCTGTTAATGGTCCCTTAGAAAAGTTACCGAAGTGGCCCAAAAACCTATTTAAAGACAGAACATCAAGGTCGATAAAAAATGAATTTCGAAATAATTGATCAACTGTAAAAGGCTCACCAAACTAACCCCTGCGCCTCAAGGGGCTGAGGGGGTTCTCCTCTTAAAATATTTTGTTCGTTTTCGCTTGTCATTTTTCCCTCCTAAATAAATTCTTCATCTCTTGTACAACTTGTTCGCAATTGCCGCACTCTTGTAGGTGCTCATTAAAACGTCTTGTAAGTTTCGGGCCCAACTCGCCGAGAGCAACCGGCTCAAAGAGAACAAAATTTATAATTACCGGCGGCGGACAAATATCTTCTTTAAGTCCCTGAATAACCTCTCTCAAACCACCATCAGACGGCGGATTAAGTGAATAACCGCTTTCTGTGTAATCAGGACTTTTAAATCTCTCGTCCATATTTTCTCCTTTCCACTAAAAAACCCTTGTCCAACCACCAAAAAATTTGGTAATTGTACAAGGGTCCCAAGTTAAGGACGGTGCCACCTCGCTTCATTTGTCATTAAAAAATCCCCTCGCGGGGATCGTCAATGAACAAATCTTATTCATGACGTACTCCACTTTTACGCGACATACGTTGCAGACTTTTACAGTTTCGCCTCTGTGCCTGATTGGGGCCAGCTCCCCGGTTCCATCCATCCGGATCAATGCTTTATCTAATTGAAAAGAGTATATCTTACTATAGGTAATTTGTCAACAAGGATTTGACTCACTCGCCACTCGGTCATAGAATAACATCGCCGATGACACCAGACAGGCAACCGCCAACGCCAGAAGCTCCACTTGTATATGTTTCTCCTATGCTCCCGAGGGAAACCCACCATCCACCCCTCAATAAAAATTGGCTTGTCGAAATAAAATGGGACGGAATTTGTGCCCTAGTCTCTTCCGAACACGACAGTCAAAACCCACAAATCACAAACAAAAGCGGACGGGATATTTCTCATGCTTTTCCGGAAATAACTCCCGGCTTCGTCAAACTCGCAAAAAGACACAGTTTTCGTCTGCATGGAGAAATAATAAGTGGCGAGGGGAAAACCAGCGAAGAAAGAAGTGTCGCTATTGGCAGATCAAATAGAAACCCATTTTCGGCCAGACAAGGAGCAGAGCAATATCCATGCCGTTTTATGGCCTTTGACATCCTTGATCTCGACGGAAGAGACTTAACCGGGCTGCCGCTTCAAACTCGTAAAGCTATTTTAAAAAGGCTCATCTCTGAAAGTTTTCAAAGAAGGTTCAATATTTCAGTTACTACTCCTATTAACGCGGCGGACTTACAAACAGTTGAGAGTGGAAACCCGCATCTTTTCGGACAACTTAGCCTATACGAAGGCCTCATCTTTAAAAGAAAAAATGGCCTGTATGTTCCCGGATTAACCAGCAACTGGTTAAAGTTCAAGTTTAAAAAACCTACCCAAAAAAATTAGCAGACACCTTCTGTGTCTGCCACCCTTTCACCTCAAAAGAGCATTGCTTTCCACTTTTAATTCTACCAAACTCTGTCAACCCATGTCAAATTAGCAACTAGTGGCTGTCAGTGATAACAACTGTGGGTTGATTTTGGAGCTTAGTTTTGATAGAATCTCCTTTGCTCTAAATCAAAATCCGAAGGATTTTGAAGAGGAGAAATACGATTAAGTTTGAAGTCCGCCGACTGGCGGACGAAAACTATTTAGAGTAATTTCGACGACGACGCGGGGTGGAGAAACGGCATCTCGGGAGGCTCATAATCTCCAGAAGTGGGTTCGACTCCCGCCCCCGCTACATAATAAAAAGGCTCGGCCAAGTGTCGAGTCTTTTTTTAGGGATAGGCTTTTGTTAGAATTACGAAGCGCTGGCTACGTAGCTCAGTGGTAGAGCGAAGCCCTCATAAAGCTTAGGTCGTAGGTTCGATCCCTACCGTAGCCACTACCCTTTGAAGAAAAGGTTCCACCACTTCTGCCAATTGGGAAGTTCGTATTTGGTATTTGGTATTTGGTATTTGGTATTTTCTTCCTTAGGAAGAACGACTATTGTTTCTCCCGGCTTGGCGAGCCCCAGTTTATTTCTGATCTCTTCTTCGGCGAACTGGTCGCTTTTCTTGAAATCGAGTTCTTTTTTTAAAACCTCATTCTCGCGCTTTAAATCCGCTAACTGTTTTTGGGCCGCGCTCACGCCTTGCGCTGTTGTTCTAAAAGTCAAAATTCTCCTCGAACTATTAATCGCCAGAAGAATACTCACCAAAATCGCGGCAATCAGAATTAAATTACGCCTCATCCTACATATATAATATACGATCTTTCCTGAAAATCTCTTGACAAAGCCCATTTCGAAATTTATTGAGAAATATCAGAGGAGCGCCATTGGCACGGACGAAGTCGTGCCAAGGCGACCTGCTGATATAGAAACCCTTGACAAAAGCTATAGGCCAAGGTATACTTTGCCTTAAGTTTTGGCTCTGCTTCTTAAGCTACCCCGCCAGAGTAATTAAACTAAATGAAAAGATTAGACGAAGCACACAAAGAATTTGTCGAACATTTAAGGGGTAAAAAACGCGCTTCCGCGACTGTTCTTGCCTATGGCAAAGATATCCAGCAATTGGTGCAGTTCTTAAACGACCTAAAAAAGGCCGAAGTCACCGAAGTTGCCGCCGAAGATATCAGAAGCTTTTTGGCCAAACTCGAAAAAGAAGGCTACACCCAAAAATCCATTTCCCGTAAATTAAATTCCACCAAAACTTTCTTCCGCTTTCTCAAAGTTCAGGAGTTAATAACCGACGACCCAGCAACGCTGGTTGACCATCCAAAGTTTGACACCAAACCGCCGCGCATTCTGTCCCCTATTGAATACAGGGCGCTTCGAGATGCCGCCCGCGACGATGCCAGAATCGCCGCCATTATCGAAATTTTACTCCAAACCGGAATCAGAATTGGCGAACTGGCCAATATTAGAACCGACGACGTTTACTTTAGTGAAGGGCAAAAAGAAGGTTCCTTATTTATAAGACCGCAGGAAAACCGCGGCGAACGAACCGTTCCTTTGAATAAAGCCGCCGAAGGAGCCCTCAAAAGATATCTGGAAATTCGCCCGAAAACTGCCAACAAAGCGCTGTTTATCACCAAAACCGGCCGCCCTCTTTTGGTTCGCAACATCAGGACCGCTATCGACCGTTATTACAAAAGGGCGGGCATTGCCGGAGCCAAGGTTAACGACCTTCGCCACACTTGGGTTGCGCATCACTTGACTGCCGGAACATCACTGGTTTTAATTTCCAAAATCGCCGGCCACAAACGCCTGTCCACAACCGAACGCTATTTAACACTTATTACCACTCCAAAAGGTGAGGAAAAAGTCAAATTAGAGGAGCTCTAATTTGACCCAGAGCTTGCCGAAGGGTTAAGCTCGAAGAGCTGTAATCCTGAGCAAAGTCGAAGGATGAAGTTCGAGGAACTTTAACGCTTCTTCTTAACCAAACTCGCTAAAACGTCCCAAAGCATAATCACAATCATCGGCGCCAACAAAAGCCGCCAAAACCACGACACGAAAAATACTAAAATAATCCCCGCTATCCCCGCCAACAGAAAAATAATTTTCAAAATCATCAATCCTATTGTAAATTAATTCTTGCCTAATATCCTAACCTTTGTTATATTGACCTCGAAGGACTTAGGGGTATGAACCCGAGCCCTTTTTTTCGAATTTAATTACTGAGATAATCATACTATGGAAGGACACGTTGCTCTTGCCGCTGAAAAATTATTTTCAATCGGCCCATTACCGATCACCAATAGTATCCTCACAACCTGGCTCGTAACCATAATCTTAATTGGCTTTGCCGCAGTTGCCACCAGAAAAGTTGCCCTCGTCCCGACAGGCATTCAAAATATTGCCGAGTTCGCCGTCGAATCGCTCCACGATTTGGTTTCGGGGATAGCCGGCACCAAAACCGCCGTTTTCTTTCCGATTATCGCCAGCTTTTTCTTCTTTATTATTGTCGGCAACTACCTTGGTCTCCTTCCCGGTTTTGGCACCATCGGTTTTCATCAGGGAGGAAAATTCATCCCGCTTCTACGAACTATGAACTCTGATCTCAATACCACCTTGGCCCTTGCTCTAGTTTCTGTAATTACCACCCACTACCTCGCCATTAAATATTTAGGTCTTGGCGGCTATCTCAAAAAATGGTTTTCCCTCAACCCGCTTTTTCTCTTCGTCGGTTTAATTGAAATTGCCGGCGAATTCACCAAAGTCATTTCTCTTTCCTTCCGGCTTTTTGGCAATATCTTTGCCGGCGAAACGGCGCTCACTACTGTCTCCAAGCTTTTTGCCTTTTTTGTACCCATCCCATTTTATTTTTTGGAAATAATTGTAGGGTTTGTTCAGGCATTAGTTTTTGCTATGCTAACTTTAGTTTTTATGATAATCTTAACTGCAAAACATGAACACCAAGGAGGTGAATAAAAATTGATTGAATTTGTACTTGCCAAAGGTGCAGCGATTGCCGTTGGTGGTGCTTTCCCGGCACTTGCCGTCGGTCTCATTGGTGCTAAAGCCATGGAAGCAATTGGCCGAAACCCCGACGCGACAAACAAAGTCTTACCGCCAATGCTAATTGCTATGGCCTTTGCTGAAGCCATCGCAATTTATGCTTTAATTTTGGCCTTCACCGGCTGAAAACGCTGAACGTCTAACGACTAAAGACTAACGCATGATCTTTAGTCGAATCTAGCAATAGTCGTTGAGCGTTAGTCGTTGAGCGACAAAACCATGGATATTCTAAATAAATTCGGTATTCAACCAGTTTTACTCTTGGCGCAAATCGTCAATTTTTTGGTTATCCTTTTCGTCCTCAAAAAGTTTTTCTACAAACCCATCGTCAAAATGCTCGACGATAGAAAAAAGAAAATCGAGGAAAGCCTTAAAAACGCCGATCTAATTGAAGAAAAGCTGGCCCAAACCGAAGAAAAATCAGCTGCTATTCTGGAAAGTGCCAGAAAAAACGCCGAGGATCTAATGGCCGACGCCAAAGCCGAAGCTCAAAGGATTGCCGATGCGGCCGCGGTCGAAGCTCGAGCGTCGACGGAAGAAACTTTGAAAAAGGCCATGGAGCAAATTCAAACCGAAAGAGAAAAGATGCAAAAAGATCTGGAAAACCAAACTTTGGATCTGGTTGTGGCAACTGTCAAAAAAGTCTTAGGGCGTACACTCAAAGATTCAGAGAAAAAGGCGTTAACTGCTAAATCAATATCGCAAATTACAAAAAGCATCAATGAATAAAAAGAATTATCAAATCGCCAAGATGTTGTTCAAAGGTAGCATCAAAGGAGGTAGTGCCGACGCTAGTCTTGTCAAAAAAGTTTTGGGCTATGTACTTCACCTAAAACCCCACGGCCTTTTGAAAATTTTAAAAATCTACAAAAACCTGATTTCTCAAGCTCTAGCCAAAGAAGAACTCACAATCGAAGCGGCCACCATTCCCTCTTTAGATAAATCAGCTTTCCTTAAAAAGACCGCTGCCAAAAGAATTATTTTAAAGAAAAATCCGGGGATTGTTTTTGGCGCCAAAATAACCCACGGTGATTGGATTTGGGAAGAAACACTTGATTCAAAACTTAATCAAATTAAGTCCTCATGAGCATTTTAGAAGACATAGAAAAACAAATAGACAGGGCGAAATTTTCAAGTGCGCCGAAAAACGTCGGTAAAATTTACCAAATCGGCGATGGCGTCGCCAGGGTTTCCGGCCTTTCCGATGTCGCCTCTTCTGAAATTGTCTCCTTCCCCTATGGCATTACCGGCCTTGCCCTAAATCTTGAAGAGGATAGTGTCGGCATTATTATTTTTGGTGATTGGACCAAATTAAAAGAAGGCGACCAGTGCCAAACCACTGGCAGAACCTTGGAAATTCCAGTCGGCGAAAACCTGGTTGGCCGCGTTGTCGATGCCCTTGGCAAACCGCTCGATGGCAAAGGCGCAATTTCCGCCAAAAAACACTTCCCTGCCGAAAAAATTGCCCCCGGCGTCATCCTGCGCCAATCCGTTAATACCCCACTCCAAACCGGCCTTAAGGCCATCGATTCCATGATCCCCATTGGCCGCGGCCAAAGAGAATTAATTATCGGCGACCGCGGCCTTGGCAAAACGGCAATTTGTCTGGATACCATCATCAACCAAAAAGGCAAGGGTGTTATTTGCATTTATGTTGCCATCGGCCAGAAAACTTCCAAAATTGCCCAGGTTATCGATACATTGGAAAAACATAAAGCCATGGACCACACCATCGTTGTCGCCGCTTCGGCATCTGATTCGGCTAGCCAGCAGTACATTGCCCCCTATGCCGGCTGCGCCATGGGCGAATATTTTATGGACGAGGGCAAAGATGCCCTTGTAATTTATGACGATCTCACTAAACACGCCTGGGCCTATCGGCAAATTTCTTTGCTTTTGAAAAGGCCTTCCGGCCGTGAAGCCTACCCTGGTGATATTTTCTATCTCCATTCCCGTCTTCTGGAAAGAGCAGCTCGTATGTCAAAAGAAAAAGGTGGTGGATCACTCACAGCACTGCCCATTATCGAAACCCAAGCCGGTGACGTCTCCGCCTACATTCCGACAAACGTCATTTCCATTACCGACGGCCAAATCTTTTTGGAAGCCGATTCTTTCAACGCCGGCATTCGCCCGGCCATCAACCCCGGCATTTCTGTTTCCCGTGTCGGCGGCAATGCTCAAACCAAAATGATGAAACAGGTCGCCGGAACTCTGCGCCTGGACCTTGCCCAATTCCGGGAACTGGCCACCTTTGCCCAGTTTGGTTCAGACCTTGACGAAACGACCCTAAAACGCCTGGAACGCGGCCGCCGTATCGTCGAAGTTTTAAAACAACCTCAGCTATCCCCTCTGGATGTCACCTCCCAAGTCGTAGTACTTTGGGCGGCAAAAAACGGCTACTTTGATAGTGTTGCCGTTGCTGATGTCGCTAAATCTGAAGAAAGGGTCTTAGGGCTTCTTGCCACTAACAAAAAACTGCGCGATCATCTGGAAGATAAAAAAGAAATCGATGACATCGCCGAAAAGGAACTCGAAAGAATGCTCAGCAGCAACAGCCAGCGGGTGACACCAGCGGAGGGCGTCCCAGCAAGCGCCCGCTCAGCAAAAAATACGGGTGACAGCCCAGGAAGGATTCCCGACAGCGCGCAGACAAAAAAATCGTCAAAACATAAAAAGATCCGCGCTAAAAAGTCGAGCACTGGCAGGAAGGAAAGGGCTGGCAGGACCCATTAACTACCAATATGGCTCAAATCCGCGAAATTAAAAAACGCATTAAATCAATTCAAAATACCCAAAAGGTAACCCATGCTATGGAACTTGTCGCTGCCGCCAAAATGCGCAAGGCCCAGGAATCAGCTGTCTCCGGCCGGCCTTACAGCGTATCTTTAGATGAAATTTTAAAAGAAGTTAAGCAAAAATCGCCAGTCGAAAACCAGCCGCTGCTTCAAGAAAATGACTCGCCAAACCAAATCATCATCTTAGTTTCTTCCGACCGCGGTCTGGCCGGCGGTTTGAACATCAACCTTTTTCGCCAAATCCAAAGGTCAGATGCCAAACACGCTTCTTTCATAACAGTCGGTAAAAAAGCGACCACTTTCGTCGCCAAAAGCGGCCATCAAATTCTGGCCAGTTTCGCCTCCGAAGAACAGTCACCGCTAGATCTTGCCCGCACCATTGCCAAAATGGCCATTGACGCCTTTATCAGAAAAGAGGCTTCCAAAATCACCCTTCTCTACCCCCACTTCCAGTCTGTCGTTAAACAAAACCCGACCTACTTAGAGCTTTTGCCAATCGAATTTAACATGGAAACTGCCCAACCCAACTACCCAACTACTGATCTATTATTCGAACCGGGTGCCGACCTTATTCTTTCCCAAATCCTGCCGCACTTTGTCTTAACCCAGATTTATCAGGTTCTTTTGGAAGCAAAAGCATCGGAATTTTCCGCTCGCATGGTTGCCATGAAAAATGCCACCGATGCCGCCGGCGATTTGGTCGACGATTTAACACTTACCTATAACCAGGCGCGCCAAGAAGCCATTACCAAGGAACTTTTAGATATAATTACGGCTCAATATGCGTTTGAGTAAAGGAAAATATGCCAGCAAAAAGATCCAGTTCTAAAACAAACAACCAAATGGGCAGAATCATCCAGATTATCGGTCCGGTTGTCGACGTTGAATTTACCCCCAACCACTTGCCGGATATTTTTAACGCCTTAAAAGTCGGCGGCCTTACCCTGGAAGTCCAACAGCACTTGGGCGAAAACCAGGTGAGAGCCATTTCTCTTGGCCCGACAGACGGCTTAAAACGAGGCGCATCGGCCGTTGACACCGGCAAACCCATCGAAGTCCCAGTGGGAACCGTTACTCTGGGAAGAATTTTCGATGTCACCGGCAATACCATCGACGGCAAAGGCGCAGTCAAAGCCCAAAAATACTATCCGATTCATCGCCCCGCCCCCACACTCCTGGAACAAGAAACCAAACCGGAAATTTTGGAAACCGGCATTAAAGTTATCGATTTGATTACCCCATTTAATAAGGGCGGCAAGATCGGCGTTTTTGGCGGCGCCGGAGTTGGTAAAACCGTCATCATTCAGGAATTAATCAACAATATCGCCAAGGAGCACGGTGGTTATTCCGTCTTTGCCGGCGTCGGCGAAAGAACCCGCGAAGGCAACGACCTTTATCACGAAATGAAAGAGGCTGGCGTTTTGGAAAAACTGGCTATGGTCTTTGGCCAAATGAACGAGCCGCCCGGCGCCCGTTTCCGTGTCGCCTTAGCCGCCCTTTCCATTGCCGAATATTTCCGCGACGAAAAAAATCAGGATGTTCTTCTTTTTATCGATAACATTTTCCGTTTTGCCCAGGCAGGTTCCGAAGTCTCTGCGCTTCTTGGCCGCACCCCATCTGCCGTTGGCTATCAACCAACCTTAGCCGCCGAAATGGGTGAGCTCCAGGAAAGAATCACCTCCACCAAAAAAGGCTCCATCACTTCTCTCCAGGCAATTTATGTTCCCGCTGACGATTACACCGACCCGGCGCCAGTTGCCACTTTTGCCCATCTTGATTCCACCATTTCCCTGGAAAGGTCGATCGCCGAACAGGGTATTTATCCCGCCGTCGATCCCTTGTCTTCAACTTCCAGAAATCTTGACCCCGCTGTCGTTGGCCAAAAGCATTACAATGTTGCCAGAAACGTCCAAAAAGTTCTCCAGCGCTACAAGGAACTGGCCGATATCATCGCCATTTTAGGCGTTGAAGAACTTTCCGACGAAGATAAAATCGCCGTTTCTCGCGCCCGC
>Ga0209515_10001361_pt1 | contig 41260 bp, 22 predicted proteins | sample Subgroupgradi54m_FD_187454 | JGI IMG/M metagenome (GOLD analysis project Ga0209515, IMG submission 187454) | Subsurface groundwater microbial communities from S. Glens Falls, New York, USA - GMW60B uncontaminated upgradient, 5.4 m (SPAdes)... ... | reverse complement strand
GCTGGGCGTGGGCGAAGGGGAATTCTTCCTCGCCTCGGACGTGGCCCCCATCGTCGAGCATACCCAGAAGGTCGTCTATCTGGACGACAACGATATGGTGGTGCTGAACGGCACGTACAAGATCACCAACCAGGCCAATGCGGAAGTGCGCCGCGAAGTGCAGAACATCGAGTTCAGCGCCGAACAGGTGGCGCGCGGCAACTTCGAGCATTTCATGCTCAAGGAGATCTTCGAGCAGCCCAACACCGTGCTCAACTCCCTGCGCGGGCGCACACTGGCGGACACCGCCAAGCTCCAGGGCCTCAACTTGGTCCAGCAGGAACTGCGCAGCATCCAGCGCATCATCATCGCCGCTTGCGGCACGTCCTTCTACGCGGCCAAGGTGGGCGAATACCTGATCGAAGAGCTCTCCGGCATCCCGGTGGAAGTGGAGTATGCGTCCGAGTTCCGATACCGCAATCCCATCATCACCGACAGAACCCTGGTCTTCGTCATCTCGCAATCGGGCGAGACCGCGGACACTTTGGCGGCCTTGCGCGAAGCCAAGCAGAAGGGCGCCACCGTGCTCGGCATCTGCAACGTGGTCGGCTCCAGCATCGCCCGCGAAACCGACGGCGGCGTGTACCTGCATGCGGGTCCGGAAATCGGCGTAGCCTCCACCAAGGCCTTCACCTCCCAGGTCACTGTGCTCACCCTGATCGCGCTGTTGCTCGGCCGCATGCGCCGCACCTCGCCGGACGAGGGCATGAAGATCTGCAAGGCCCTGCTCAAGATCCCGGATCAGATCAAGGAAATCCTCAAGCTCAACGATCAGATCCGCACCATCGCCAAAGAGTTCAAGGACTCCACCAACTTCCTGTTCCTGGGCCGCGGCTACAATTACCCCGTGGCCATGGAAGGCGCGCTCAAGCTGAAGGAAATCTCCTACATCCACGCCGAAGGCTATCCCGCCGCCGAAATGAAGCATGGCCCCATCGCGCTCATCGACGCCAACATGCCCACGGTCGTCATCGCGCCCACGGACGCCTTGTTCGACAAGGTGCTGTCCAACATGCAGGAAGTGAAGGCCCGCGGCGGGCGCATCATCGCCATCACCGACGCGGAAGCCAATCTGGGCAAGCTGGCGGACTACACCATCATCATCCCCAAGACCCTGCACATGCTGACGCCGTTGCTGTCCGTGGTGCCGCTCCAATTGCTGGCGTACCATGTAGCCGTGATGCGCGGTTGCGATGTGGATACCCCGCGCAATCTGGCCAAGAGCGTTACGGTCGAATAGTCGACGGACGCTAAGCGGGGGAAGGCCGCCGCTGCTTGAGCCGGTATTGAAGCGGCGTTATTCCCATCTGCTTCTTGAAATGCCCGATGAATCCCGATTCGTCGCCGAAGCCGAGATCGTGGGCGATGCCCGCGACCGACGCGCGCTCGCGCAGGAGCAGATCGCAGGCGGCCAGGACGCGCATGCGGATGCGGTATTGGGAGGGCGGCAGCTTGAAGAAGTGGATGAAGAGCCTCTGGAATTGGCGCACGGACATGGACACCATGCTCGCCAGGACGGGCACGGGGACGTCTTCGGTGAAGTGATCCTGCATATGACGGATGGCCTTTTCCAGGCTCGGGAACAGGATGGCCTCCGGCGCGTTTCCGGCGAACTTGCGCGAAGTGCCCATCACGCCCACCACCGATCCCTGGCCCGATCGGATGGGAAACTTGTGGGTGACGTACCAGTCCGGTTTCCCCTTCTCGTCCAGGAAGATTTCCACCATGTCGTTGAGCGGGACCCCGGTGCGCATCACCTGGGCGTCGTCTTGGCGGAATTTCTCCGCGATGCTTTTGGGATAGAAGTCGTGATCGGAAAGACCGACTGCGTCCTCCTCGCGGGAGACGCCGTTGAGATCGAGCAGGTTGCGGCTCAGGAACAGGAAGCGGCTGTCCGCGTCTTTGGCGAAAAAGCGGGTGTCCGGAACGTGTTTCCAGGGTTGGAAGAACTGGAAGGCCGGGACTTCTCCTCCGAGCAGTTTGGCGCGCATCCGTTTGGCGTCCTGGATCGAGTGCTGCATAACCTTGTGGCGCAAGCGCCCCGGTTAGGAGCGGCGCATCTCCCGGCTCCAATATAATGTCATTGGGCCAGGGCGGTGAGCGCTTACCGTGGGGCGAAGCCCAGGCGCGCCAGCCCGTTTGAGGGCGCCTCAAAGGACCCAAAGTCCGGTCTAAGGCGAGATGTGAGGAGGCGCACCGCGGCCCGAAAGGCCCGGCAAGGGACCGTAAATTCAGGTCTTGGCGAGTTCTTCTTCGATGGATTGAAGCACCACCGGATCATCCGGAAGCACGTCCGGGGCGAAGCGCGCGACGATTTCCCCATGGCGATTGATCAGGAACTTCTCGAAGTTCCAGGTGATCTCGCCGGACTCGCCGGTATAGTCGCCGGAGTGGAGGATTTTCCGCAGGACCTTGCGCACGGCGCCGGTCTTCTTGGTCGCTTCCGGATATTCCCGGGTCAGATGCGCATAGAGCGGATGCTGGCCCGGGCCTTTGACCACGAGCTTGGAGAAGACCGGGAACTTGACGCCGAAGTTGAGGCGACAGAACTGCTGGATCTCTGCGTCGCTGCCGGGCTCCTGGGAGCCGAATTCATTCGCGGGAAAGCCCAGCACGGTAAAACCGCGCTCTCCGTATTTCTCGTGGATCTTCTCCAGGCCGTCGTACTGCGGCGTGAGGCCGCATTTGGATGCGACGTTCACGATCAGGAGCACTTTGCCCTGGAATTCGGCGAGGGTGGTTTCGGTCTTGTCCACACGGCGGACGGCGATGGAATAAAGGCTTTGCATCAGGATAAGATACTTCCTGACGGAGGGGAAATCGGTCAAATCGCATTCAACGCGGGGACGCAATCGAAGCCGTAAATGCCGCGCCCGAGGCGTTGGGCGGAAATCATCCGCCCGGGGATCGCGCGCCTCACCGCGCCTATTGCGGCAATTCCAGGGCCGCCGTCAGATCCGCGGCCGAGGCGTCGCGCGAGCTGAGCGGGAGCAGGCCGTAACGGCGCTCGATCAGGCTGAGGATGGAAACGGTTTCGTACTGATGCTTGTCCACGTATCCCTTCTTGGCGAACGGGGAAATGAGCAAGGTCGGCACGCGCACGCCCGGGCCCCACTTGTCGATGACCGGGGGCGCGACGTGATCGTAGAAACCGCCGTGCTCATCGTAGGTGATGATGATTAGGGCATCGCTCCAGATGGAACTGGCCTTGATGGCCTCGAGCAAAGCGACCGTATGCAGTTCACCGGTCTTCACGTCCGTATATGAAGGATGCTCGTTGTTGATGCCTACCGGCTTGAGAAAGGCGACGGGGGGCAAGGCGCCGTTCTTGAGCGCGCTGACGAAATCCCTTTCATCCTTGAGATGCGCCGCGCGTCCGGCGGTGCTGTCGGAATAATTCCTGAAGTAGGCGAAAGGCTGATGATGGAACTGGAAGGCGGAATCATTCTTGCCTGCCATGATGTCGCTCCAGCCCCCGGCGTACCAGGCCCAGTCGACCCCTTTCTCATTGAGGCGATCGCCGATGGTCGCGTAGTCCAGCTTCGGGACCAATTGATCGACCGCGGCCGTGGCGGGATGCGGCGAGTTGACGGTGTAGATGGTGTTGATGAGATGGCCGTCCGGCGTGGCCTGGCCATCGGCGTAGGTCCGATCTGCCGTCTTGATGACCTTGCCGGTGGCGCTGTCGATGCGGGCGCGGTATTTGGCCGGGATGTCCGCCCACAAGGGCGTGCGGGCCGCGATGAGCCATTGATGGTTGAGGAAGGAGCCGCCGAAGGCGGAATGGAAGAAATGATCGCACAGGGTGTATTGCTTGGCATAGGCGGCCAAGGGGAGTCCGTCGGTGTTGAAATAACCCATGGCCAGGCCGCGCGCGTTGGATACCGCGACGAATTGATCGTTCTTGCCGCCGTCGATCTGCAATTGTTCCTGGTAATAGCGGTGCACGAGATCCGGGATGGTCTTGTCGAGGCCTTTGTATTGGGCGATGTCGAAGGGTTTGTTGGACAGCGTGTCCGGAAAGGCGCTGTCGGGCTGGCTCTTGCCTCCGTCGGTATTCCAGGGACGGGGCAAGGTCGCATAGGCCGTACCGTTGGAATCCCGCTGGGGTTCCTTTCCGTATGCCTGGGCCAGGCCTTCCGCGCCCGCGAAGCCGCCATACAGGGCGTCGAAGCTCCAGTTCTCCAGATAGATGACGATGATGTGGCCCGGTTTGGAGATGGGTTTTTTCAGGGTGATGGCCACGCCGGTTTCCGTTTCCGCGCTCGGCACGTACAGCATGGGGGCATAGCCGTCCTTGGAGGCGGCCAGGCCGATCTTGCCGTTCCAATCAGGCGCCGCCCCGGCCTTGCGCAAGGCGCGGGCCGAAGCTCCGGCCTTGGACTTAAGGGCTCCGGAAAAAACCGGGGAGGAACCTTGCAGGAGACGTACCTTGAAGGATACGTCCTTTCCGCTCAGGCGCATGGCATAGGCGCCCGGCCGCAGCCGTCCCGTCAGCTTCTCCAGGCGGTTCAGCCCCGCCGATACGGACACGGCCTCATCCTTGCGGATCACGCGGCCATCCATGGCCGCCAGGGTCAGGGATAAGGGCATGGAGCGGGGCGCGTTCAACAGCAACGCGCCATCCGCCCCTTTCCGCAATTCCAGGCCGGCTTCCTCCGCCGCGCCGATAGGGCTCAAGGAAGCCGCGGTCCCCTGGAAATGGAAGGCGCCGTCCGACCCGGACGTCACCGACTGCGTGGTATCGTTCTGCAACCGCACCTTCGCGCCGGATATGGCCGCGCCCGCGCTGTCCAACACCTTGCCGGAAATATCGTAGGCGCCGGCGCAGGGCGCCAGGCAAAGACCGGCGGCCATTATGGAAATGGCCGCGGAAAAAAAGCTTGGATTCTTCATGGTCGAGCCTCCTGTTGGGGCCTAAACTAGCCGCCCGACCAGCCAATCCTTTTTCCGTCCCGTTTCAATCCGGAGACAGGTAGGCCCGAATCCTTTCCAGGAAGCGGGCCGCCCGCGAATCCACCTCTTTTCCCATTCGTCTTAGTCCGGAGAAAAGGGAGAACGGCAACGCGACTTGATCACCGCCACCGCGTCCTCTAAGGAGTACGGGACCTGGCCCTCCGCGGATCGCAACGTAACCTTCCCGCCCGCAACCTCCCTATCCCCCGCCGCGATCACGAAAGGCACCGCGTCATGCTGCGCCAACGCGATGCGCTTGCCCAGGGATTCATCGGCCGCCGAGACGTCGCAGCGCAGGCCGGCCGCGAGCAGACGCCGCGCCAGATCCTCCGCCCAGGCCTGATGCCTTTCGGCCACCGGCAGCACGCGCGCCTGCATCGGCGCCATCCAGGGCGGCAGGAACGGCCCATGCTGCTCCAACAGGATGCCGAGAAAACGCTCAAGCGATCCGTACAGCGCCCGATGCAGGATGACCAAGGGTCGCTTCTCCCCCGCCGCGTCGATGTAGTTGGCGTCGAAGCTTTGCGGCATCACCAGATCGAACTGGATGGTCCCGCATTGCCACTCGCGCCCCTGCCGATCCTTCAGGATGAATTCAAGCTTGGGCCCGTAGAACGCGCCCGAACCCGCTTGCAAGGTGAAGGGGATGTCGAGGCTATGCAGCACCGACTCCAGCGCCGCTTCGGAGGCGTCCCAGGCCACATCGTCCCCGGCGCGATCCGGCGGGCGCGTGGAGAAGGCCACGGAAATCTCCGCGAAACCGAAGGCGCGGTAGAAGGGCGGCAGAGATCGGCAGAAGCGCTCCACTTCCGCGCGGGCCTGATCGGGACGGCAGAAGATGTGGCCGTCATCTTGCGTAAACTGGCGCAGCCGCAACAAGCCGTGCAAAGCGCCTTTCTGTTCGTCGCGATGCACCAGGCCGAACTCGGCCAGGCGGATGGGCAGGTCCCGCCACGAGACGCGCTTGGCCTTGAGGATCTGGATATGCCCGGGACAGCTGACGGGCTTGACCGCGGCTTCGCACGCCTGATCCTGCACCAGGAACATGTTCTCGCGGTAATGGTTCCAATGGCCGCTCTGTTCCCAGATCGACTTGCGCAGGATTTGCGGCGTGCTGACTTCGCGGTAGCCGTCGGCTTCCACCCGCTTACGCGCGGCGTCTTCCAGCAGCCGATAGAGCAGGCGGCCGTTGGGATGCCAGAAGGCCATGCCGGGGGCTTCTTCCTGTTGGTGGAATAGCTCCAGGCGTTGGCCCAGGCTGCGGTGATCGTATTTCTCAAGCATATTCGTTCCTTAACATTCCAGACGACCGGAACGAAGGGTGAATGCACCGGAAGCGCCCTTCGTTAAGGGCGCTGGAGGGTGATATGAGTGTGGGTCGGGTTATCCGGCGCGCACTACGACCCTCCCGCCCGTGGCGGTAGTGGTCGTAGTAATGGACATGGCGTGCGGCCGGTGCATTGATTTAAGATACCCCGGATCTGGCCCGATTGTCAAGCCTCTCAGGGATTCAGGCTACGGAACCGCGAACGCGCCGGCGCGCAGGCGCGTCGATCCGGACTGCACGATAACCCCATAGCGTCCCGACGGAAGCGGACCGCGGAGGGGCAACCGGCAAAGCCCGTCCGCTCCGGAGACCGCCTCCCCTGCGGCCGCAACGCGCCCGGAGATATCCAGCGCCGTGATCTTCCATCGTCCGGAAAAAGGCGGCTTGAACTCGAGACTCAGGCCCGAAGCGAGTGAAACCGTGTGCAAGGAAACCATCGCAGCGGCCGGATTCATGGCCGGACGCGCAGACGGGGCCGCCGCCAATCCCGATCCATCCGGCACAAAAGCCTGATACACCGCCGGCGTCGCCGCGGCATCGCAGGTGGCTCCGCACGAAGCGGGCGGAGGGAAAAGATATTCCCTCCCGCCCTGGATCAATTTGTCCTCGACATCGTAGACGCGGATGCGGAAGCTGTCTGCGGGCGATAGGATGAACCCCTGGCCCATATCGCTGTAGCGTTCCGCCCTCTTCCAGACGCCCCCAACCAGTTGTTCCACCGCATGGATGCCGTTGGGAAGATTGTTGATCATGATGGCGGGCCAGTATTTCATGGTGCCCTTGAGGAAAAAGATCTTGAGGTCGCCCGCATACCCGGGAGCCGGAATGTATTTCCAGGCCAGGCCGCGATTGTTCCAATGCGCCGGTTCCAACCCAGCGAGCACTTGGCCGCTCTTGGTGAAATGAGAAAGGGAGATCTTGGACAGATCCAGATGGTTCCGGCTGTCCCGGCACCAGGCGTTGCCATCGCCGCAGGAATCGGCGACCAGCATATCGAGGACGCCGCCGGAATAGTCATCATCGATCCATTTCGCGCCCTCGCCCCGGCAGAAAGCCTGGTTGGGAGCGCCGTCATTGGTGCCTTGGCAATATTGTCCCAAGGTGACTTCCACCCAGCGGCCGCAATTCAGGCCGTTGGCGAAGGCGCCCATTGTCGCCAAGTCGCCGCCCGTAAGCGGACGCGGCGCGGACTTGGCGTATTCGCCCGGGGTGTCGTACACGTTCAGCGCCACGAAGTATTGCGACTCGAGGAGATCCTGGGGGACGCCGCACCCGCCGTAAGGCGAGCCCAGGCCGTCGAACCAGGTGCCGACGGTGGGCGCTTCGGTGGACTTGGTGGCTGATGCGTGGGCGGAGGCCGCGCCTTGAGCAGAGCGGGATGCGGAACCGGCAGGTACCGAGTCTGGGACCTCGGTTTGTGTCACAGCCTCAGCCGGCGGCTGGACAACCGCAGCTATCGCCAACAGAATGGCATACGGTAAGACCCTTGGAAGCGCGCGCGAACGCTCCGCCGTTCGACCCACGCGCCCATCCCTTAGCTTTTCCACCTTGTCCTCCTGGTACGCATCCTTGGTCGGAAATCGGCCGCCATCCGTTCGTTCGGCGTATTTATATGCCGCCGTATCTGCCACAGCGTCGGCCGCCTTAGGTCATGCTTTAGAGTTTCGCGGGCTCCCGTTTTTCGGGTTTTTCGCGACGGATGCCGCGAATGCGGCGCTAGGGGCCGGAAACCGAGGGGTACGAAAGCGCTTGGCCGGTCGGGGGGTTTGTTACCTTGTATTCCCCGGCTTTTCCGGGCCGGAAAGACCCATGAGCGTACCCGCAAAACACCTGATCGAATCCGAATACGAAGTGAAGTTGGGCGTCTTCGAAGGCCCGCTGGATCTGCTGTTGTACTTGGTCCAGAAGAACGAGCTGAACCCGCGGGAAATCCAGATTTCGGCCATCACCGACCAGTACTTGGCCTATATCGATACCATCAAGGACATGAACCTGGCGAACGCCGGGGAATTCCTGGTGATGGCCGCGCGTCTGATGCGCCTGAAGGCCCGCGAGCTGTTGCCCGCCGATCAGAAGGACGAGTTGGAGGACATGGAGTACGAACTGGATCGCCAGGCGCTGATCCAGCAGATGCTCGAGTACCAGAAGTTCAAGGAAGCGGCCCGCGTGCTACGCAACCATGAGTCCCGGCATTTCGGGGCCTACGGCCGCGGGCGCTCGGAATCGCCGGATGAGAAGGCGGACGCGGAACTGGAAGAGGAAGCCGGTGTTTTCGATTTGCTCGCCGCCTTCCGCAATGTGGTGCTGCAAAAGCCCAAGGCGCCGGTGCACGAAGTCGAGATCGACGATGTGACCATCGAAGACCGCATGCAGGAAGTGGAAGTGACCCTGAACGAGCACGGCCGCAGCCTGTTCGAGGATCTCTTCTCCAACGATACGCGCACCATCTCCCTGGTGGTGACCTTCATGTCCATTCTGGAATTGGCCAAGCTGGACCGCATCGTGTTCCGTCAAAGCCATGCCCTGGGCCCCATCTGGGTGTACCGCAAGCAGAAGGCCGCGGACTACGAGATGGAGTTGAAGATCGACGAGTCCCACCTGGAACCCTTGCCGGAATTCCGCGAAGGCCTGGTGGAGCTCATCAAGGAACAGATCAAGACGCGCACCGTGGCCAACGCCCTGGAAGAGGCCCTGCGGGATCTGGAGAACGGGATCATGCCCGGTGATGGCCCCACGGCCACGGAATCCGCCGCGGATGACGATGCCCCTGCCGCCGTTGCGGAAGCCGCGGAGCCGAAAGACGAAATCAAGGACGACCCCGCGGCCGACGCCGCGGCTACCGATGCCGAAGATTCGGCAATGCCGGAAGACGAATTCGACGAAGAGGATGATGAGGACGACGACGATGACGACGACGATCTGGACGAGGTCGCGGAGGTCGAAGACGCCGAAGCCTTTGAGGACGCCGATCCCGCCGTCGCCGAGTCCACGGAAATCCCCGGGGACGATGCTGCCGTTGCCCCGCGCGCCGAAGGGCTCCCGGCCGCGCCGGACGCCGCCGAAACCGATGCGATTGCCGAGGCCGCCATCAAGGATTTGATGGGCCGCATGCGCGCCGCGCCCGATGGCCCGGTTTCCACGGATATTCCCGACGACGAGGACTGATTCCAGCCGGCTTAATCCCCTGGATTTGCTAACTTTACCCACCATGGTAGAACCCGATAGCAGGTTTTTTCCAGGTCTCCGGTGGAGCCCTACCGATAAGGAATCCCGACGTTGAATCTTCCGCAGGACGCTTCCCAAGATCCCATCCCAGACGCCACCCAGCCCTCCTCCGACGCTCCGGAAGCGGCTGAAATCGGCGCGGCGGAGTCCGCCTCGAGCGAGTCGGCCCAGACAGAGTCGGTTCAAACCGAATCCGCCTTGGCCGTATCGGAAAACCCCGAGGCCGCCGACGGCGAGGAACCCATCACGGCCTGGACGCCGGAACCGGAAAAGCTTTTCTCCGCCCTTTTGTTCGCCAGCCAGGAATACCTGAGCGGCCGCATTCTGAAGGAAATCATGGGCGACGATTGGGATCTCCCCAGCCTTCGCCGCCTGACCAAGGCCGTCAATAAGAAATTCGAAGAGCAGGAAATGCCGTTCGAAGTGGCCGAAGTGGACGGCACCTTCCGCATCCGCACCCGCACCCAGTATTATCCCTGGACCCGCAAACTCTTCCGCGACGCCAACCCGCGCCGCCTCTCCCAGGCCAGCCTCGAGACTTTGGCCATCATCGCCTACAAGCAACCCATCACCAAGGCCGAGATCGAATCCATCCGTGGCGTGAACGTGGACGGCTGCATGAAAAGCCTTTTGGAAAAGAAGCTCGTGGACGTGAACGGCCGCACCGACGCCATGGGCGGAGCCTTCACCTATTCCACCACCCGCGAGTTCATGCGCTACTTCGGCATCAACCGCGTCCCGGACGATCTCCCCCGCCTCTCCGAGTTCGAGGCCATCGTCAACGCCCAGGCCCTCATCCCGCAAATCGCCGCCGACGGCACCATCGTCGAGGTGAACCAGGAAGAACCTGATGGAGAGCAGATGTCTTTGGATTCGCTCGAGTAGAATGCAAAAGTCAAAATGCAAAATGCAAAAGTCAAAAATAAGAGTGGGCGGCTAGGGCCAACGGCGGAGCAATCGCTGCCGCTTCCTGGGGGCTTCATGTCTTCCAGTGCGGGACCGACTCCTCCCCAATTTTGCATTTTGCATTTTGACTTTTGCATTTTGACTTCTCACGGGCAGACTCTCATTGAGGCCATCCCGTGAGCACAACTCCCATGATGAAACAATACCTGGAAATAAAATCCCGGTATCCCGACACCCTCCTCCTCTACCGCATGGGGGACTTCTACGAGCTGTTCGACGAGGACGCCATCACGGCTTCCAAGGTGCTGGGCCTGACGCTTACGGCGCGCAATCATGGCGGTACGGACAAGACGCCGCTCGCGGGCTTCCCCCATCACGCCATCGAACGCTATATGCCCAAGCTCATCGCTTCGGGGCTGAAGATCGCGGTGTGCGAACAGATCGAGGATCCGGCGGAGGCCAAGGGCATCGTGCGGCGGGACGTGACCGAGGTGGTGACGCGCGGCACCGCCATGAGCGAGAACTATCTCGACGCCAAGACCAACAATTATCTGGCCGCCTTGTATCCGGCCTCTTTGGTGCGCGGGCCCGATGCGGGCGCAACTGCCATGGGGGCCGCGGGGGCGTCGCTGGCCTTGGCGACTTCGCCTTTGGAGGGGGATGTCGCGACATTGTCGCCACAAAGTTTTTCCTCATCCGGCGCGCGCGGCAGCGCGGAGGACCGGCAACGCTTCGGGTTGTCCTATCTCGATCTGAGCACGGGCCGTTTCGTGGTGATGGAAGGCTCCCTGGAACAGGTGGCCAACGAAATCTACCGCCTGGGCGCGCAGGAAGTGCTGCTTCCGGAGAACGCGGAGATCCCCAAGGCGCTGTCGCAACTGCGCGATCAGGACAAGGTGCTGCTCACCTTGCTGCCCAAAGGATTTTTCAATCTGCAGGAAGGCACCGCCGCCCTGCAGCGCCAGTTCAAGGTCCACTCCTTGGAAGCTTTCGACTGCGCCCATATGGGCCTGGGCCTGCGCGCCGCCGCCGCCGCCCTCGCCTATGTGAAGGACAATAAGAAGTCCGAGCTGCATCATCTGGTGCGCCTCACGCCCAGCCGCTTCGAGCAGCATATGACCCTGGACGCGGCCACTATCCGCAACTTGGAGCTTATCCGCCCCATGCACGGGGACGATGAGCACGGGACCCTTTTCCATTTGCTGGATAGGACCGTGACCGCCATGGGCGGACGTTCCTTCAAATTCTGGCTCACCCATCCCCTACTGGAACCGGAAAAAATCCGCGCCCGCCAGGACGCGATCCAGGAACTGCTCGACAAGCCCGAAGTGCTGGAAGAATTGCGCAAGCAATTGCAAGCCATCAACGACATGGAACGCATCGTGGCCCGCTGCGGTTCCGCGCGCGCCCATGGCCGGGATCTGCAGGGCCTAGGCAACTCCCTGATCGGGGCCGGTCAGGTAGCGGCGCTTCTGGATTCTTTGCAGTCGGATTTGTTCGCCAAGAGCCGCGGCAAGCTGGCCGTCATGCAGGGCCGCGGCGAGGACCTGCTCAACCGCCTCACCGAACGCCCGCCGCTCACCGTGAGGGAAGGCGGCATGATCCGCGAGGGGGTGTATCCTGAGCTGGACGAACTGGTGAACGGCATCCGCGACGGCCGCGAGTGGCTCAACGGCCTGCAGGCCCGCGAGCGCGAGGCCACGGGCATCAACACCTTGAAGGTCGGCTACAACAAGGTGTTCGGGTACTACATCGAAGTGACCAAGGCCCAGGAAGACAAGGTTCCGGCCAATTACCTGCGCAAGCAATCCCTGGTGGGCGCGGAGCGCTACATCACCCCGGAGATGAAGGACTGGGAAAGCCGCATACTCGGGGCCGAGGGTGAAATCAACTCCTGCGAATACAAGATCTTCTGCGCCCTGCGCGAAGGCGTGAACGAGTCCGCCGGGGCCATCCTGGAAGCGGCCCAGTTGTTGGGCAGCGTCGATGTGCTCTGCTGCCTGGCCAAGGCGGCGCGGGACCTGCGCTTCGCGCGCCCCGTAATCGCCGAGGATTCGGCCCTGCGCATCGTCAACGGCCGCCATCCCGTGGTCGAGTCCATCTCCGAGGACGGAGCCTACATCGCCAACGATGTGGATCTGGACGCTTCGCAAGCCGACGGCTCTCCGGGCCGCCAGATCCTGCTCATCACCGGCCCAAACATGGCCGGTAAATCCACCTACCTGCGCCAGGTGGGGCTAATCACCTTGCTCGCCCAGATCGGATCCTTCGTGCCCGCGGAGTCCGCGCACATAGGCCTGGTGGACCGCATCTTCACACGCGTAGGCGCCACGGATCGGTTGGCCAAGGGCCAGTCCACCTTCATGGTGGAGATGATCGAGACCGCCAACATCCTCAACCATGCCGGCTCGCGCAGCCTGATCCTGCTCGACGAGATCGGCCGGGGCACCAGCACTTACGACGGCCTGTCCCTGGCCTGGGCCATCACCGAGGCCCTGCACCAGAATCCGCGCATCGCGGCCCGCACCCTGTTCGCCACCCATTACCACGAGCTGACGCAACTCTCGGGCGGACTCAAGCGCCTGCGTAACGTTCAGGTTACCGTCAAGGAATCGGACGGCCAGGTGATCTTCCTGCGCAAGGTGATCGAAGGCGGCTGCGACTCCAGCTACGGCATCCACGTGGCGAAGATGGCCGGCGTGCCGGACGTGGTGGTCGACCGCGCCTGGGAGATTCTGGCCGAACTGGAAAGTCATGGGATGGCCACGGCCCCGCAATTGCAGGGCATGGGGTCCGGCGATGCCGCCGGCACTTCTGCGTACGCCGCTGCCACCGCTTTGGCAAAGGCGGCGACCGGCGCGGGCGCGTCCGCAAACGCAGTCGCCGCCGCTTCGGCAAACGCCGGGACCGGCGCGCAGACACTCCGGGAGCCGACCCCCGGCAGCCCCGTCGAAAAAGAACCGCAGAAAAAGGCCCCGGGCCGCTTGCCGGGTCCGCAAATCGATCTGTTCCACACCGCAACCATCGAGATCGAAAACCCCGTCCACCGCAAGGCTTATGAAGAGCTGATGCGCCTGGACCTGGACGCCCTGACTCCGATGCAGCTGATGCTGAAAATCCACGAGCTGAAGGTGCGCATCGCCGAGGCCGGGGATCCCAAGCCTCCGTCGTCTTCACACTCGTCTTCCCCGCAGTCCGCCAGGGCCGGATGAGACCCACGCTTCCCCCCGGCCTATTGTCCGCGGAGCAGCAAGCGCGCATTGACCTGCATTACCGGAACCGTCCCTTCTCCCTGTTCTGGGAAGTGCGGACCCTTCTGTATCTCGGAATCCTGTTCCTGTGTTCCGGCCTCGGCATCCTCATCTATAAGAATATCGACACCATCGGACATCAGACCATCCTCGGCCTGATCGCCGCGGCCACGATCGCCTGCTTCTGGTACTGCTCCCGGCGCGTGAAACCGTTCACATCGGGATTGGCGCCGGCGGATTCATCCTGGGCGGAATACATGTTGCTCTTGGGCGTTCTGCTCTTCGGCGTGTTCACGGGCTATCTGCAAGCGCAGTACTCCGTGTTCGGCGAACGCTATGGGCTGGCCTTGGGGCTGCCCGCCGCGCTTTATCTCTTCCTCGCCTACCGTTTCGATCATCGGGGCGTATTGCAATTGGCCATCTCCGGATTCTGCGCCGCCATCGGCATCGCCGCTACGCCCATGGCCGCCATCCGGGAAGGCATGTTCAACGGCCGCACTCCCGTATGGACCGGCCTTGCAGTGGGTATCCTCTTGGGTATGGCGGCCCTGGTCTCGGACCGCTTGGATTTCAAGCGTCACTTCACTTTCAGCTATCTCAACTTCGCCATGCACCTGTCGCTGATCGCGGCGCTTTCCGGACTGGTGATCGGATTGGAATGGGAGAAATGGTTTTTCTTCGCGCTCATCGCCGCCATCGCCTTTGGGCTGTGGAAATACGCGCGGCGCAAACACAGCCCTTATTTCCTGCTGATCGCGGTCCTCTACCTGTATGCCGCCTTCACCTATATCGTCATGACCCAATTGTTCCGGAGCGGGTCGTCCGCGGGAATATCCGCCGCCTTCCTGTATTTCATCCTAAGCTGCGCGGGCACCATTTTATTCTTCCTCAATCTGAAATCCTTTCTGGGGAACACCGATGCTGGCCTACCGGAAAAGTGACTTTGACGCCCTGGCGCTCCGGGCGGCCCTGGACGAATGGTCCCGGGAAGGGCTGATCGACGCGCATCATTCCGCCTCCATTGCCGCTTCCCTCGCGGAAAAATCCCCCTTGCCTTTCTATATGCCCAACCTCTTCATCCGCATCGGACTCTTCATTTTCGGGGCCATCTGCGCGTTCTCGGTGCTGGGGTTGGCGTTCCTGATGTTGGAAGGCGCGCATTCCGATCGTGAAGACGGGTTCTTGCTGCTGCTTTTCTGCGCGGGACTCATCGCCGTTGTCGAGCTGCTTATCCGCAGGGAGAAGCCTTTTTTCCGCGCCGGCCTGGAAGAGGCGTTCCTATATGGCGCATTGGGTTGCCTGCTCCCGGGCATGCTGATGGCGTTCGAAATCAGCGGGCAATTCCACTATCCCATGGCAATGGTGATGATGGCGGCCCTGGCGGCGGCGGCTCTGCGCTATGCGGACAGCCTCCTCTCGGTCGCCGCAATGGCCATGGGGTTGTTCGCCTTGTACGACTTCTGCTCCCGTTGCGGAAACCTGCCTATCTATGTGCTTCCACTGCTGGTGATTTTCCTTTCCGCCTGCGTTGTCCGGAGCGCCGGCCGCGCGCTGGCGAAACCGGCCCTGCGCTATTGGGCCCACCTTTGGGCCCTGCTGCGCCTGTTCGCATTGTTCACCTGCTATGCGGGCGGTAACTATTTCGTCATCCGCGAACTAAGCCATCTGGTTTTCCATCATGGCGTGTCGGTGGATCAGGAAATCCCCTGCGCGTTTCTGTTCTACCTCTTCACCTTCGGGCTTCCCTTCGCCTATCTGGCGGTTGGGCTGATGAAAAAGGATCGGCAGTTCCTCTTGGCCGGCCTCATTACCGCCGCATTGGCCGTGGCCACCTTCAAGTATTACCACCACGTGATGCCGGTGGAAACGGCCTTGGTGCTGGCGGGCCCGGTCCTGATCGCGTTGGCATGGATCGCCTTGCGATTTTTGCGCGAGGTCCGTTGGGGCCTCACCACCAGCGCCATTCCCGGCAGCGCGGGAAAAGGCGTCCTTAACGCGGAGAGCCTTGCCATGCTTCAGAGCTTCTCCTCCAAGGATGCGCCTCATCAGGCTCCTCCCGGAGCCGCGGGCATGCAGGGCGGCGGCGGAAGTTTCGGCGGCGGCGGGGCCGGGGGAAACTTCTGAGATCACGCGATATTTGTACTGAAACGTACACATTCCAAGTAGTCGATTCCGGATCGCGGCTGACTATTCCGAAATAATCGGGGCCGTTACGGCCCCAGACTTTCCCCGCGCCTAACCCCTGCATTTCGTCCACGCCCGCTTGGATCATATGGCTGTCGCAGAGTCAGGCGCCGCAACTCCGGAGACCCTGGAATTCCTTAAAATCCGCATCCGCCCCCGCGGCCCCCGAATTACCTGCGTTCCCGGGATTAGCTATTGATTACTTTCACATCATTACCTGATCTTTTTCCGAACGCTTTTCCTTTTCCGGACATCCGACCTTTTTCAAGACTCTTTACCGATTGGTTGCGACCGTGGTTAAAAATCTACTGCTTTGTTCCGGCTTCATATTCATGCTGTCCTCACCCCAGGCGGCCACTCCCAGAACCGCCCCTGGATCCACCGCTGCCGCCACCGCCACGCCTGCTGCGGGTTCCAAGGGGAAATCATCCGCAACGCTACCCGTCCATGTGAAGGGGCCGGCCGCGGCCCCGCTCAACCAGACCCTGGTCAAGAAGTACTACAGCGACGGCGATTTCGATCCCGCCACAACCCTGCTGGAGGATTTCCAGAAATCCCACGCGACCTTCTCCCGGGAAGAAAGCCTCATGGTCTACAAGTATCTGGGAGTAATGTATTGCGCCGATCAGGGGACGCGGGAAAAGGGGAAGAACTATTTCTACAAACTCCTCAAGATCGATCCGGACGCGAAGATCCTGGACATGTACGTGAGCATCGTGGTCCAGGATATTTTCAAAGGCACCCTGGATGAATTGATGGGGCAGAAAGGCGCGTCGCTTTCGGGGCATGCCGAAGGGCGCCAAGATCGCTTGCCGGGGCCCGATACCAAACCGGATTACCAAACCTTCGCCACCCCCAAACAGGCCGATGCCCGTCCCTCCTCCGGGGCCGTTTCCGCACGGAAAAGCACCGCCGCCTATTGGTGGATCGGTGGCCTGGTGGCCGCTGCCGGGGTCGCGGGCGGTTATTACGCGTATTCGTCCGCTTCCGGCAAAGCCCCCGCGCCTGTCGAAATCCCCATTACCCCCTGATCCGGGAAGGCCTGACCATGCATCCTTTCATCAAGCGTTACGCCCTGCTCCTGCTTCCGGTGTTTGCCGTGTTGATGGCCTGGGCCTGCACGGGATCGGAAACCGAAGCCGATCAATATCTCACCTGGCACCTGACCGATGCCTATAAGGACTACGACACCGTTTCCATCAAGCTGGTGGCCACCGGGGATACCACGCTGATCTATGAGGTCGTATGGAACGCCAAGATCCCGGAGCCGTCGCGCTTCCCCAAATACCGGCTCACCGCCGCCAAGGGCAAGGATTTCACCATCCAGATCCGCTGCTACAACGCCGCCCACGAATTGGTGCTGTCCAAGGACGTGGACGTGGCGGGAGCCAATCCCAAGGAGGTCGTGACCTTGGTGCCGGACGTGCGCCTGTTAGACCTCGCCATAAGCGCGGGATTGCTAACTCCCGCGTTCAGCCCCGAACACCCCTCGTACACCGCCCAGGTCGAGGAAACCGTGCCCAGTATCGTCCTGACGGCTTCGCCCCTCGACGCCGGAAACGTACTGACCATCAACCGCAAGGTGGCGGCTTGGGGAACGGGAATCCCCGTGGAACTGCAAGTGGGCGCCAATGTGATCGAGGTGACGGTTTCCAGCAAGGACGGCAAGGCTTCGCGCGATTACGAGCTGGTGGTGACCCGGGGCCGGGTGATTCCGCCGGAAGAGGTCACGGCCGTCTCCCTGAAGGACTCCAATCTGGTGCTCTACACCGGGGATGCGCCCACAGCCGAAGCGGCCACGCCCGTGCCGGTGGGGGCGCTGTTGACCTGGACCAGCGCCAATGAGACGATCGTGCGCGTGGACGGCAGCGGCAACCTCACCCCGGTCGGGCCGGGTAGCACAACGGTTACGGTCAAGGCCGGAAACCACTCCGCCCAGGCCGCCGTGACGGTCAAGAAGGACGTCCCCGTGATCGACGCGGGGAAGAACATCGCGGTCAAGGTGGGCGCCGAAGTGGCATTCAACATTTCGGTATCGCAGGAACACGGGATCTACGTCTCATTCAAATACGATCTGGACGGGGACAGCGCCTGGGACAATGCGGATACCGCGGCCCCGGCTCCGTCCCTCCTCAAGCATACCTACGCCAATCCCGGGACCTACACCGCGCGCTTCTACGCCAAGGACGGCGAAGGCAACATCGGCACCGCCACGCGCACCATCACCGTCAGCGACGGCGCCTTTCTGCTCGCCATCGTCACCCCGGGCCGGGACACCCTGGTGAACGCCACGCCCTTCACCGTCGTCTATGAGGTGAACGGGACCCTGCACAGCCGCGTCCGCGGCTTGATCGAGGGGATCAACACGGTGGCCATCGACACCGGCATCGGATCGGAAAAAGTCTCCGCAACCGTGAAGATCACCTTGGACACCCAGGCGCCTGCGGCTCCCGCGATCAGCGCCTCCACGCCCACCACCAACCCCAAACCGGTTTGGACCTGGACCACCGGCGGCGGAGGCAACCTCACCTTCCGCTATCGCCTGGACTCGGCGGACCTGGCTTCGGCTCCGGCCACCACTGCGAACACCTATACGCCTTCGACGAACCTCAGTCCCGGTGATCACGTCCTGTACGTGGCGGAAAGGGATGCGGCCGGCAACTGGTCGAAACCCGGCAGCTTCAAGGTCACCATCGTCGCCCCGGACAATACGCCTCCCAACGCTCCCAAGATCAGCGGCACCTCGCCCACCAACGTCGCGCCCAAATGGTTCTGGACCACCGGCGGCGGGGGCGGCGCGGGCTTTTACCGCTACAAGCTGGACGACACGACGCTGGCCGGCGCCGCGGAAAGCCGGGACACCCTTTACACCTTGCCCACGGCGACGGTCTCCGGAACCACCTATAAACTCTTCGTGGCGGAACGGGATTCCGCGGGCAACTGGTCCCGTTCCACCGGCTTCGCGATCCTGTTCGACAACACCAAGCCCACGGTCGCCATCCTCGCCCCGCAGGCCTCCGGCACCTACCTGACCAAGCAACCGACCGTGGCCTTTTCCGGCACCGCCACCGGCCCCAACCCCATCGTGAAGGTGATCTACAAGGTCAACACCGTATACGCCGCGGACGCCGTCTACGACAAGGGGGCGTGGAGCATCGCGAGCATCCCTGCCTTGGAAGGATCGATCACGGTCGTCACCGTGGTCGCGACGGACAATCTCGGCAATACGGGAGAAGCCTCGGTTTCCCTGGTGCGGGACAACACTCCGCCCTCGGCTCCGGTCTTCAGCGCCTCGCCAGCCACTCCCACCAATCTGGCCAAGGGCAGTTGGGCCTGGAGCGCGGGCACGGATCCTTCGGGAGGCAGCGGCCTCAGCGGCCTGTACCGCTTCAGCCTGGACGGGGGCGTCACCTGGAAGGAGACTTCGGCCACCTTGGTGAACGATCTGCCGCTCGCGGAAGGCAACAACTCCTTCAACCTGCAGGAACAGGATTTGGCGGGCAACTGGTCCGTCTCGGCCGTCAACCTCGTCAAAGCGGACTTCACCGGCCCCAAGGTCGCGGTCACCAGCCCCGCCGCGGGCGCGACACTCGCCAGCATCCACGCGACCCTCACGGGCACGGTCACGGACGCGGGCACGAGCGTGCAATCGGTCATCGTCGCCGGGCCTTTCACGGGATCGGGAATCGCCGTGCTCTCCGCGGGCGCCTGGACCACCGGGGATCTGGTGCTCCGCACCGGCCCGGATACCCTGACCATCACCGCCACCGATCTGGTCGGCAACTCCACCAAGACCACCTTGACCGTGACCGTATCCGTCGCGGCCCCGCAGGTCACCATCACCTATCCCCCCCGCGGCTTCATCACCAACAAAGATACCGTGACAATCAAGTACACCGTGATCGGCGGCGCCGACTACGCCCCCATCTTCACCATGACCAAGGAAGGCGGCAACCTCTACACTGCCACCTCGCCCAAGAACGAAGCGGGACAAACGGGCAGCGACACCATCACCATCATCCGGGACGTCACCAATCCCAATCCTCCCACCCTGACCGCGGCTGCGACCCCGACGAACGGAAAGCCGACCTGGAATTGGGTCGCCACCAGCGACAATGCCGGCGGTACCGGCCTGGCGAACCCGGCCGTGTTCCGCTATCAGTTGAACGGCGCCGGCGCCTACACGGTTGTGAACGCGACCAACTCCTTCGCCCTGACCCCCGCTCCGGAAGGCACCTATTCCCTGGTGGTGCAACAAATGGATCGGGCCGGCAACTGGTCGGCGAACAGCGCATCAATCCAGATCGTCGTCGACATAACCGGCCCGGTCGTGGACGTTAAATCCCCGGCCGACGGCCTCATCACTAGCAATCCCAACCAATCCCTGGTCTGCAAGCTGGACGGGGTCGATCAACCCCCTATCCCCAAAACCCTGACCGCGGGTTCCAACACCCTGACCTGCTCCTATAAAGACGCGGCGCAGAATCCCGGCTCCAAAAGCATCACGGTCTGGTACGTGCCGAACACCTGGTTCGTCAAGAAGAACGGCGCCGGAGCAGGCACCGGTTGGGCCGACCCCTTGCCCACCATCCAGGCCGCCTTGGCCAAGGCCAAGTCCGGCGACTCGATCTGGATTGCCGCCGGTGTCTACAATGCACCCGCGGACGATTCCGGCTTCCACATGATTTCCGGAGTCTCTCTGTACGCGAGCTTCAGCAACACGGGCACGATGAAACGCATTTCGGACCGGACCTTCGGCACCAACGATACCACCTATATCCTTAACCCCAACAACACCAACGGGAATGTCCTCGGTTGTTATGGGAAGACGGGAGCGCCGATCCAGAACGTGACCATTGACGGCCTCCAGGTGATCATGAACGGGACCGAATACGGAATGTACCTCAACGAGTCGAACAATATCCTCATCAAGAAGGTCCGCTTCTACGCCGACTCAGACCCCACCAACGCCGGGATCCAGGCATACAACACCAACTTCACGGTCGACAGTTGCCGGTTCAACTCCTTCAGCTCGGAAGACTACCCCATCTCGACCACCGGAGACTACGTCAGCACCGTGAGCGTATTGAATACCACCTTCTCGGGAAATGTCATGGCGGGATTCAGCGGCTCGATAGTCAATCTTTACGGCTATGCCAAAGCGAACTTCTACAACGATCAATTCCTGGACGCTTATCCCGCCAAGAATTCCAACTACTACCACATCTACTACTACAACAACACCGGGGAGCTTGATGTGGACAAGTGCACCTTCAATACCGCCGCCAACGAATCCGAAGCCATGGTCTGGGGCTCGGCGACCAAGGTATTCACCTCCAACACCTACAAGCCCTGAGGATCAGGACAGTAATCTATATTATTGAGATAATTTCCAATAATTCCGTTTTTGTTCACCTAAAAAGCCATTTCCAGGTATTTTTTGTAATCAATTATCCGAATTTACTTTGACAAACCCGGAAAAATGGGTATACTCCTCCTTGAGCCCCCTTGGGGCGAAAGGCGAGCACCGGGCATGGACATCTACCAGTACGAAGACTTCCGCGCGTTCCTCGACGATTCCTTCGAGGAGAAGCGGAAGACCCAACCCGCAGCGGACGGCAAATACACCCACCGCAAACTCGCCGCCGAAGCGGGCTTCACCAACCCCGGCTACTTCAACGACGTAGTCAAAGGCCGCCGCACCCTGAGCGATCCCGCCGGGGAAAAACTCATCGCCGTGTTCGGCCTCAAGGCCAACGAAGCCGAATACTTCCGCCTGCTGGTCGCCTACGGCCAGGGCAAGGACGCGGAAGAGCGCCAGGATATCTACCAGAAGTTGCTCTTCCGCCGCAACCGCTCGTCCTTCGTGCGCCTCAATCCCGTCAACAGCAAATACTACCAGGACTACCATTATCCCCTGGTCCGTTCCGCCATCCAGGTCTTCGAGTTCCGCGGCGATTACGAGGGTCTCGCCAAGTTCATCCGCCCTTCCATTCCGGTGGCGATCCTGAAGAAATGCGTGCGCGACCTGTGCGAATGGGGCCTGCTGAAACAGGACGCGGACGGCCGCTACCGCCCCGCCCATAAGAACCAGGAACCCGCGCCGTCCATGGGCGATTTGGTCAAGCGCCTCAACCGGGAATGGGTGATGCAGGCCGCGGACGCGCTCTTCGCATTCTCCAAGGAAGAGCGTTACATCTATTCCGCCCTGCTCACCGTGGGCGCCAAGACCTTCAAGGAAATCCAGACCCGGATCGACAAGTTCCGGGAAGAGATCATCGAACTGGCCAAGAAGGAGGAGAAGCCGGACCGCGTGATGCAGTTCAATATCCAGCATTTCCCCCGCAGCCATGTCAAGGAGACCAAGTGATGCGCGCCAAATTCTCTTTGAACGCCTTGACCGCTTTCGCCGTCTTCACCGCGATTGCGGCCGCTACCGCGTTCTTCGCCTGCGTCCAGGACGACCGGACCGCCGGCGTCGATGAATTCCCCAACAGCATCTACGCCCGCGTGAACACCTTTCTGGACGAGGGTAAAAAATCCGAAGCCATCAGCCCCGTGCCCGCCCAGTCGGACAGCCTGCTGGGCAATCCCGGCTTCCATGTGGGAGCGGGCAAGGTCGGCATCGGCAAACTCTCCGCCGCCGAAGCGGGCGCGGAAAACTCCGCGCTGCATGGGTTGGCCAAGGGCGCGGCCGCAGGCGTCGATTCCGGTTGCAACGCGGGCGTGGTCACCGTTACCGATACCGTCAAAGCGCCCCTCAAGGTTACGGTCAATATCGCCTCGGTTTGTTTCGATGCCAAGGCCCTGGATACCATCAAGGGCAATGAAACCATCCTGCACGCCAAGAGCGTCACGACCTACAACACCGGCCGCGTCGAGACCGCGGAAATCGGGGACGCGGACGGGGACGGCATCCTCAATCCCAAGAACCCGTCCGCCAAGGCCAACATCACCTTCACCGCCTTGGAGAAGGGCGTCCTGGAAAAGACCGTGCTGGTAGTGGGCCCCGGGCCGGACGCCAACTTCGACACCGAAAAGGACAACCTCGTCTACTCCGCCAATTGGATCAAGGCTTCGGGTTCCGACACGCTCGGCTACGCCCATTACACGGATGCGGACAGCGACGGCGTGGCCATCGACAACGGAAAGGCCTCGGTGGTGGATCTGGACTTCTACGCCAAGGGCCCGAGCAAGGATCATCCCGACGCCGTCTGGTCCCGCGCCCGCATGCGCATGGTGGTCCGCTACCAGGTGGAGGCCAAAGAGGTCCGCCGCGTGCGCTTCGACATGCAAGACCAAGCCGGCCGCACGGAAACCGGCGAGGTACTCAGCGCCGACGGCGGCGCGGACTTCAGTATGCAGGATCGGGTGCAAGCCCATTTCCTCACCGTGGGCCCGGCCGCCGACACGCTGGACTCCATGGACGTCCATCTCACCATGAGCCTGGGCAAGGACTTCGACGCCAAGACCGACGACAGCATCTTCACCATCGACGTCCGCACGGTCAAGAAATCCGGCGACGAACGGGTCGCGCATTTCGCCTTTGATTCGTCCAAGCCCATCCCCTCGGGCCAGGACCCGCAGGCCGGCTCGCTGACCATGAGCGTGGCATACGCCGATGGGACCGCCTTGGAGGTGGCGGGTGATCTATCGCCGAACGGCGTGGACGTGACGGTCAAGGACCGCGCCGGCAAGCGCTCGCATGTCGTGTGGGACCGCGAAGGGCGCGGACTTACTCTTGAGAAGCTGAAGTAGGTTTCACATTAGAGTCCCAGGCCGGGGCACGATTCCCAACGGGGGCCGAACCCGGTCCAGTCCGTCGGCCACCTTGTCGCCGCCCGGCAAGGGAGCGATTCAAAAAGAGGGGCGCACCCGGCCCAGCCCATCGGACGCTTCGCTTTCGCCCGCGCGGACTCCCGGTTGAACGGTTCCAGGCGGACAGGCGCCGGGCATAGGAAACAGCCGCGTTACGGAAACCTTCCGGTAACGGGTCCTCCGGACCGGCCCTCCCGCGTCCGTCCGGATGGCCGAAGTCCCCGGTTTTTTCAGCCGGAACATCGCCACATCGTGGGATGCCACGATGGCGGAAATCCCCTGCCTCACGCCCAGCGAGTCCTTCCGGTTCCAGATGTCCCGCACATCGACCTTGTCGTCCACGCCCCACTTGATCAACGAATCCGTCCAATGCACGCTCATGGCCTCCGCCGTCCCGGTCTGGTTCGCGAGGAGCACGGCCTTGTCGCCGTTCCTTAGGGACTTGACCCACACTTCCAACGCCCCCTTGCCGCGGATGCGTTGGCCCTGGATGCCCGCGGAATCCTGATCCACCGCTATGGCTTCCTTGTTGATGAGGATGTTCCGGATGGCCGTGGTCATGGCGCTGGGATCGTTCCCGAGCATCAAAGGCGCGGCCTGGATGCACCAAAGGGAGAAATGGCTGCGGTTTTCGGCTTCGGAAAGCGAGCCGTTCCCCACCTCCAGCATGTCCGGATCGTTCCAACCGCCGGGCCCGGCGAAGCGGGAAAGTCCGGAGTTCGCGTCTGCGTGCGCCGTGATGGAGGCCCAATCGGAATGGATGTCCCCGCCGATGCGCCACATATGGCCCACGGTATCGGACCAGGTCCCCGGCACAACCCCGCGGGTACCCTGGGCTTTTTCGCATAGCGCATAGACGATGGGACGGCCGGTGGCCCGCAGCGCTTCCCGCATCACCACGTAACGGCGCTTGACCTCGTCAACGGCGAGGCCTTCGGCATCCTCCCCGCTCTGGACGCCGCACCAATCGTATTTCAGGAAGTCGACCCCCCAGGATGCGAAAGCTCGCGCGTCGCCGGCTTCATGGGAGAAGCTTCCGGCCCGGCGCATGCAGGTGGTCCGGGTGGGACAGGCGTAGATGCCCAGCTTCAGGCCGCGCGCATGGGCATAGTCCCCCAGCGCCTTCATGCCTGAGGGAAACTTGGAAGTTACTATGGCCAGGTTGCTGTCCTTGTCCCGCTTGGCCTCCAACCAGCCATCGTCGATCACCAGGAACCGGTATCCCGCATCCTTCAGGCCCGAAGAAACGAAAGCGTCCGCGATGGCCTTGAATTGGGTTTCGTCGATGTTCCCGCTGAAATGATTCCAACTGTTCCAGCCCATGGGCGGAGTGAGGGCAAGGGTGTCTTTCAAGGCTGGGCCGGGGAACGGCCAGGCGGGGAGAGACAAGCTGGAAAAAACCGCGGAGCAAAACAACAGGGACCGGCAACGCCGGATCGGATTCGATCGGGAATGCGAGGATGAATTGAAGCGTGCGTCTCTCATGGTTCCTGCAAGTTATCCCGCATCCCCTTCCCAAGCTCCGCATCCGCGGGAAAATCACGGACTTCCCCCAATATGACGTTTTTGGCGTTTTTGGTGACGGTATCATAATCAAAATTCGACCCGGCGAACCTGACCTACCGCCATACCCACTGAATGCGATTTGGATTTACCACTCAAAAACCATTCGAACCGGTTCGGGACCGGGGCCTTGGACAAGGAGGCGGCGTATCGGGCGCGCCGGTTGTGACGGCTACTTGCTGGAACTCAGCTTCACGTTGAGATCCACCAGGCGGTGGCACAAGGTGCGGATCATACCGTCCACCAGGGCGGGACGGTATTTCATGATGCGCAGGAACTGCTGCTGATCGATCACCTGCACCAGGCAGGGCTCCAGGGCCACCACCGTCGCCGTGCGCTTGAGGCCGGTGAAGAAGCTCAGCTCGCCGAACACCTCTCCGGACTTGATGATGGAAAGCGCGTAGCCCTTGGAGGTAACCGAGGCGCTACCCGTGATCATTTCGTAGACCTCTTCCGGGTGATCGTCCTCGCGGATGATGGTGTCGCCTTCTTCGTACTGGCGGATCTCCGGCTGGTGCTTGACCTCTTCGGCGATATAGAGCGAACAGAGGAGATGGCCGATGCGGGTTTCCAGGTTCTGGTAGGCGAGCCAATCGGCCAACAGGACCTTGTCCGCGGTCAGGGCCCGCAGGAACGCGTCCTTGCCGACCACGGCAATCTCGGCGCCGAATTCGCTGGTGATGGAGAGGCCGCCCGCTTCGCCCGGACCCGGGGCCAAAAGCAGATCGCCGCTGGAATAGAGGCGGATGGTCTTTTCGCCGTGCTGGCAGCGGAACACGCCTTTGAGGATGTGGATGAGCGAGGACGGCGAGACGTCCAGGAGTTCGGATTCGCGGAGCAGGAGTTGCGGTTCGCCTTTGCCCTTGAGGGCGGCGCCGATGGAATGGGCCAATTGCTTGGCCTTCTTTTCCATGTCCTCCAGGAACGGAGGGGTATCCATCAATGTCAGCATGGGAGATATCTCCGAGGTCTACTCTATGCAGGGATTAGGGGCTAGGGGTAAGGGAAAAGCGTTCTTCTCGAATCGCCCGGCTTTTCCATATTCTTACCCTAACCCCTAATCCCTATTCACTAACCCCTTCTTCATTCAGGGGGCTTAGCGTTAAACCGTTCCTTCGGATTCCTGATGCGGTTCAGGTATTCCAAAGCCTTCTCGCGGTTGCCGCGGATCATATATAGCGCGTAGATGTTCCCGTATTCGGTTTCCTGATCGACGTGCGACGCCAGATACTCTTCCCGGGTGCGCCCGGAAAGGAAGAGGTATTTGAGCTCTTCGGCCGTGGGTTCATGATCGAAAACCGTTTCCATGGGATTCCCCCTATTATAGGACTCCGCTTCGGAAAGATACAAGAAACCACCTCAAAAAAATGAAGCCGGAGTGCGCTCGCTCACCCCAGATATTACGGCCCTTGAACTTGACTTCGCCTCCCTGGGTGGGATAATTAAGCTGGCGGACCCCTATTCATAGGACGTACCACGTCCGCGTATTCCATTGAATATCAGTCATTTGAGGTAGCCCACATGAAATTGACCCTGGAATCCCCCCGTCCCCTCCGGATCCCGAGCATCCGTATTTCGATCGCCGCCTCTTCCCTGGCAGCGGCGGTGATGCTGGCAATCCTGGGGACAGGTGCGCCTTGGGCCGCCGCGCCGAAATCCAAAGCGCCGGCCGGAGCAGCTCCGGGAGGAGAAGCCGCAGCGTCGGCTCCCATGAAAGGGGCGCGCGCCGCCGAAGCGTCCCAGGAACGGGAAATCCAGGCCAACGTCGACATGATTCTCCGCGGCAACGTCACGGGCATCGATACCGCGAACTTCCTGGCGGATCTGGAAAACCGCATCGCGCGCAAACCGGGACCGGAAAGCTGGCAGGAAGCCGTGGGCACTTTGCATTTCCAGGCGGGCCGATTCGATCAGGCGCGCCGCGCCCTGCTCAAGCTGAAGAAGCCCTCGCCCCAGGCCGAACGCCTGATCGCCCTGAGCCTGTTCGAGATGAAGGAATACCGCAAGTCCCTGGCCTTTTTCTCCAAGCTGCGGGACGTGCGCTCCAGCCAGACCGATTGGGAGAAGATGTGCATCGCCCTGTCCGCGGGGGGAACCCGGGCGGAGGCGCTGAAGGAATGGGAAGCGTACCGCGCGCGTTACAGTGGATCGGACGCGGGCCTGGAATTCATGGCCGACTATTACCGCCGGCCTTTGCAGAAGGAACGCCTGATTACGATCCTGGAAAGCCTGGTGAAGAAGAGCAAAGGGTCCGCCGACGAAGGCGCGGTGCTGCTGGAGCTGAGCGGCCTGTATCCGGAATCCAACATCAAGGCGGTGGAACTGCGCGCCCAATACCTTAAGCTGCATCCCGAGGACTTCACCGCCGCGCGCGGCCTGGCCGCCATGTACGAGGCCCGCGGGGACGCCAAGAAGGCCCTGCCCATCTATCTGGACATCGCCCCGCATTTCACTTCCGATCTCAAATTCAACCGCCACCTTGCCGAAGCTTTCGCCAAATCCGACCGGGAAAAGTCCCTGCTCTTCTACGAAACCTGCCGCACTTTGGCGCCCAAGGACGCGGAAATCCCCCTGGCCATGGCCCGCCTGCAGGAAGAGCTTAAGCGCCCGGCTTTGGCGCTGGAATCGTACAAGGCCGTGCTGGAATTGAATCCGGCCCAGCAGGACGCCAAGTCGCGCATGCTGGCCCTCGCCGGCAGCCAGCCGGAACCCGGCCCGTGGCTCAAGACCATGGTCGACAACGAGAAGAAGAATCCCCGCGACCACGCCTTCCAGTTCCAGTTGGCCAAACTGTTCCTGGCCGCGAAGGATAAGGAGAGCGCGTACAAGTACCTGCAGAAGGCCCTGCAGAATTCCGCGGACAAGGAAGAGTACCAGGATCTTTTGCCCCTGGTCGCCACGTCGGACGGGCAGATCCTCAAGCACTTCACCTTGCTCCAGAAGATGGCCCAACGCCCCGCGCCCACGGCGCCCTTGCTGACCCTGGTCGGCCGCGGTTTTTCCCTGTACAAAAATCCCACCCGCGCCGCGGAAGCCTACGCCCGCGTGCTCCGCATGGACGTGCGCCAACTTGACGGCCATCGCCAGCCCATCATCGATCTGTTCTCGGTCAAGGATTTCCCATCTTCCGCCGTGCTCGCGGAGCGCTTCCTGGTCGACAATCCCAAGGACATCGATATCCTGAAAATCCACGTAGCCTCGCTCTCCGAGACCAACGCTCCGCCCGCCAAGCTGCGCACGGCCATCCAGAACCTCATCGCCGCCGAGCCCTATGACGACAAATGGTACCTGCGCCTGGCGGAACTGGATCTCGCCGTCAAGGATACCGCCGCCGCCCTATCGCACGGACGCGAATGGACCAAGCAGCATCCTGACGACAAGCGCGGCCTGATGTTCGTGGAACCCCTGGCCGCCAAGGCCAAGGACGGCGAACTCTACTTCGCCACGTTGGACAACATGTCCCGCATGGATCCGGCCAACCAGGCCCAATACGATTTGAAGATGGGCTACTTCCTCTACGAGAGCGGAAAATGGTCCCAGGCCACGGAAGTACTGGGTAAGCTGACGGCATCATTTCAGAGCGACGCGAAGTTCTGGTTCCGCCTGGGCGCGAGTCTGGCCAAGCTGAGCCGTGACGAGGCCGCCGCCGCCCTGGAAAAGGCCTACCGTCTGGAACCGGGCAATGTGGAATATGCGCGCGGGTTCGCGGGCAGCCTCGCCTCGGATGCGGAGCTCAAGCCCAATCTCGACGTGTTCCGCCTACTGGCTCTGCACGCCGCCGACAAGGGCGAGAAGCGGAAGCTGGCCCGGGCCCTGTTCCTCAACGGTGACTACGCCTCCGCCGCGCGCGAATGGGATTGGCTCATGGTCAACGATCCCGGCGCCGTGCTAGCCGACTCCACCGCCGGCCTTGCCTACCTGCGCGCGGGCCAGACCGCCAAGGCCAAGTCGATTTTGGAAAAACGCCTGGCCGCCGATCCGCGGGACGTGGGCCTGTTGGCCACGTTGTCGGAACTTTATGGAAAAGAAGGCGACGGCAACAAGCGCATGGGCATGATGGAACGCCTGGTGCAGGAAGATCAATCCGTTGGTGATTACCTGCTGCGTCTGGCCAAGGAAAAGGAAAAGGCCGGCCGGCCCGTCGAGGCCCTGGGCTTCTACTCGCAATGGTCTTTCCGCCATCAGGACGACGTCCCCGCGCTCAAGAGCTACCGCGACCTGGCGGAAAAGCAGAAGGATACCACCGCCTTGATCGAGTCCCTGCGCTACCTGACCGGGATGAAGAACGCGGATCGCGCCTACCGTTTCCAGTTGGCGGAATTGTATTTCGCCCGCAGCGGCGAAACCAAGGAATTGGAAGATCTGGTCAAGCTCAACCCCGACTACCGCGCGGGCAAACTGCTGCTGGTATGGGAATACCATTCCAAGCGCGCCTTCCCGCAGTTGGCGGGACTGGAACCTTTCCTGGCCCAAGAGGCCGCCAGCGACGCGGCCCTGCTGGAACCGCTCGCCGACCTCTACGCGTGGCAGAAGAAGATCCCGCAGGCCCATCAGGCCTATTACAACTTGCTCGCCGTAAAGCGCAAGGACCGGCCGGAGGGGCTCCGGGACGTCTTCGACAAGGTCTACGACTACGCCCGCGACAACAAATCGCCCAACCTCACCTCCATCCTCAAGATCGGCTGCGAATCCTTCCCGCAGGATCTGACCTTGATGGCCGACTACGGCGCCTCCCTGGGCATCACGCGCTCGGCCCTGGAAGCTTACCAGGCCTTGCTCGCCAAGGATAAGGACAACGAGGCCGCCATCCAGAAGGCCACGGAGCTTTCCAAGGCTCTCGGCGACAAGGGCGCGCAGGCCAAGTGGGCCAAGCGCTGGAGCGAGATCAAGTCCATGGACGAGAAACCCTGGCGTTACCTGGTCGAGGCCCTGGATCCGTCCCGCGACAAGGCCCAGCTCTCCGACGCCCTGGAAGGCCTGCTGCGCCTGCAGCCGGGCAATCCCGATCTCATCCTCCGCCTCGCGCGCTTGCAGGAAGAGCTTACCCGCTGGGACAAGGCCATCGCCCTGTACCGCAACCTGCTGTACCTGAGCCCCAAGGACAAGTCCGTGCGCGACCGCCTGATCACCTTGATGAAGGAGAAGGGCAAGAAGGAAGACCTGGCCGATGTACTGACGGAAATCCAGAACATCGACTCCAGCGCCCACGAGGCCCAGTTCGAATTGGCCAAGCTGTTCCTGCAAAAGAACGACAAGACCAAAGCCTATGCCTACCTGAGCACGGCCCTGGACCTGGCGCCCCTCAACCAGAATTACCAGCGCCTGATACCCCATGCCATCCAGAGCAAGGAACAGATCCTCAAGCACTTCAAGCTGATGGAGACCCTGGCCGCGCGCGGCGAGACCTCGCGTACGGACGCGAACAACGCCGACCTTTTCCTGTTGCTGGGACAGGGATACGGGATGAAGGGCCAATGGGAACCCGCCGCAGCCGACCTGGCCATCGCCTATATGCTCGCGCCCCAGCGCCTGTGGGGCGATCGCGAAGCCGTGATGACGGCCTACCGCGGCAAGAACTACGCGCTCACCGCGGAACTGGCGGAACGCTATTTCGAAGCGACCCGGGACTTCGACAAGGAAATCCGCCAGGTGCAGATCCTGTCCTACGAGAAGACCATGAAGGACCCGTCCGTCATCCGCAAGACCCTGCAATTGCTGTTGGCCGTGGACAAGGAGAACGCGGGCGGCATGATCCGCCTGGCCGAACTCGATCTGCGCGCCAAGGACACCTCCGCCGCCATCACCAACATCCGCGCCTGCCTCACCACCAGCCCCAACGAACTGCGCGCCTACAAGATGCTGCTGCCCCTGGTCTCGCCGGCCAAGCAGCAGGACCGCGTGACCTTCGTGGTGGTGCTGGAAAAACTCGCGCAGTTGGATTCCCTGAACAAGGCCGATCACCTGATCCGCCTGGCGGACTTCTACTTCGGCCGCAAGACCTACCGCCAGACCGCGCGCCTGTTGAGCGAAGTGGTGGAACTGCGCCCCAAGGACGCGGACTCCTGGTACCGGCTGGGTCAATGCCGCAACCACTTGCAAGTGGCCGATCTCGGCGTGGCCTGCTTCAAGAAGGCCTGGGAATTGCAGCCCTCCAATCTGCCCTTCGCGCATACCTACGCCCAGTCCCTGGACAAGCCCGAGGAATACAAGTCCGGCTTGAAGCTTTTCCAGTTCACGGAAGACCGCGGCCCCAGCCGGCAGGAACGCTTCGGCCTGGCCATGGCCTACTTCTACAACGCCGACTATCCCAACTCGGCCAAGGCCTGGGATCGCCTGAACGCTGCGAAGGCGTCGGCAAAAACAGGGGAAGCGGGTCAAGCGACTGAAGCCGCGGAAGACGCCAAATGGATCCCGGAAGAAGCCCTCGCCTATGCCCGCACCAACCAATACGCCAAGGCCCTTACCCTCTACAAGCTGCGCCAGGAACGCGAGCTCAACAACATGGGCCTGCTCGACACTCTGTGCACCCTGTTCACCAAAACCGGCGACGAAGCCGGCCGCGTGGCCACCTTGGAAAACCTGGTCCGCGTGGACGCGGCCTATAAGGACTACCAACTGCAACTGGCGCGCGCCAAGGAGAAGTCCAAGGACACCGTGGCCGCAATCGAGAACTACGGACAATGGACCGCGCGCAACAACGAGGACGTGGACGCCCTTAAGTCCATGCACCGCCTGGCCCAGGGCAAGCGCGACACCGCCAGCCTGGAGAACGCCCTGCGCATGCTGGTCGCGGTCAAAGGCACCGATGCCGAATACGCCTATCAGCTCGCCGAACTGCAATTCAAATTCTCGGGCGATCCCACCCAGTTGGAAAAGCTGGTCAAGGCCCATGCGGACTACCACCGCGGCCGCGTGATCCTGGCCAAGGAGTACTTCCGCCGTTACGATATGCCGCGCATGGTCCCGTTCGAAAAGGCCCTGGCCGACGAATCCCTCAAGGACAAGGAATTGCTGGAACCGTTGTCGGAACTGTTCGCCTACGAGAACAAGAAGGCTCCCGCCAACAAGGCCTTCCGCGATTGTCTGGTCTTCCGCAGGGATCAGGCGCAGGCCAAGCCCGCCGGCGGCGGCAAGGACGCCTCGGCTTCCGCCCAGTCCACTGCTCAGAGTGAATTGCGCCAGGCCTTCGATAAGGCCTGGCTCTACGGCGACGCCAACAAGTCCCCGTACTTGGTGGAAGTCCTCGACATCGGCAACGCCAGCTTCCCCGGCGACGCGCCCATCCAGCATGCCCTGGCCGCGGCCCTGGACAAGGATCCCCGCGCCCTCGGACTCTACAAACAGATCCTGGACAAGGACGGCAACGACCTGATCGCCCTCCGTTCCGGATCGGAACTCGCCATGTCCCTGGGACGCGGCAAGGATGCGCTCCCGTGGCTGGAACGCTGGTCCACCTTGGATCCCACCGCCCTCCGCGCCTGGCAATTGCTGGCCGACGCCTATCTGCAGGCCAAGGACGCGCCCAAGGTCGCCGACGCCCTTGATCATCAGCTGCTGCTCTCCCCCGCGGACGCCGCCCTCGCGTTCCGCACCGGCCAGGCCTACCTGGACGCCAAGAACAAGGAGAAGGCGTTGGAATACCTGATCCGCGCGGATGAACTCAAGCCTAAGGATCCCACCTACGCCGCCGAACTGCTGGAGCTGCTGCGCTCCGCGTCCGAAGAGTATCTGGCCAAGGGCGAAACCTCCAAGGCCATCGAACTCTACGGCCTGATGCTGGAGCGGGACGCCAAGAACAAAAAGGCCAATCTCTATATGGGCATGTGGATGGCGGACAACCGCGACTACGGATCCGCGGAAGCCATGCTCAAGATAGGCCTGGAACAATCCTCCGAGGGCAAGCCCGTGCTGGCCAAGGCCTGGAGGTTGTTGGGCGATTGCCGCGCCGCCGGAGGTAAGACCAAGGACGCCTTCGAGGATTACAAGCGCGCGTTTTCCTTCGACGACAAGGACAAGTTGGCCGCGGTCGCGCGCCTGGACATGGCCCGCGCACTCAACCTGCAGGCGGAAATCCCCGCCGCGCTCGCCGACGTGGTGCGCCTCGACTCTTCCAATGCGGATGCCTGCATCGCGCTCGGCGAAATGCGCCTCAAGGCCAGCGACTTCACCTCCGCCGCCGCGCTCTACCGCCGCGCCACCTTGGCCCATGACAGCGACGGCACTTCCTGGGCCCGCCTGGGCGACGCCCTCGAGGGAACGAAAAACAATCCCGCGGCCATGGCCGCCTGGGACAAGGCCTATGCTCTGGGCGATCGCAACGCCTATACCCTGCAAGGCCTCGCCCGTTTGCACCGCGAAGCGGGGACCCTGGAAAAGGCCGAATCCGCCCTCGAGGATCTCGTCTCCATGCAGCCCGAGAACGACGAAGCCTGTTCCTGGCTGGCCGAGCTTTCGCTCAAGCAGGGCAAGCTGGAACGCGCCGAAGAGATGTACGCCCAGGCCATCCAGGGCGCGCCCGACAAGATCGAATACACCCAGGGCCTCGGCGAAATCTACCTGCGCCGCGGGGACGTGGAAACCGCCCTGGAACTGCTGGAGCCCGCCAAGGCCCGACTCAACGCCACCGGACGCCTGACCCTGGCCGACGCCTACCGGGCCGTGGGCAAGACCGAAGCCGCCCTGCCCCTCTACTTCGAGGCCAACCAGAAGGTCCCTTCCGCGCGCACGGTGGCCGGCCTCGCGGACGCGCTCCTCGATCGCAACAAGCCTTCGGACGCCAAGCACCAGATCGAAGCCTCCGCCTTCGTGAAGGAACCGGAAGTACAGTTGCGCTTGGCCAAGGCCTCCCTCGATCTCCATGATCGCGAGAAGGCCGCGGACATCCTGGAAGCCCTGGTCAAAGCCGACAAGGACAACGCCGACTACCTGTACAACCTTGCGCTCGTGCATTACGAACAGAAGAACCCGGACCGCGCGCTGAAAGAGTTCCAGGCCGCCTTGCAGAAGAAGGCCGACCTGGGCGGCGCCGCATTCTACGCGGGCATGATCCTCCTGTCCATGGGCCAGGTCAACGAAGGCAAGGCGTACTTCTTCTCCCTGTCGCAGACCAGTTCCAAGTCCGATCGCGCCATGGGCCTGCGCGGCCTCGGCTCCGCCAGCATCATCGAGAAGAACCTGAGCGAAGCCTCGGACTATCTGGTACAGGCCGCGGAAGTCTTCCCCACTCCCGAAGGCCTGGCGGAACTCTCCGAAGTGGCCCTCGCCCTGGGCAGCGTCAAGGACGCGGAGAATTGGGCGCAGAAGAGCTTGGAGGCCGATGAGGATTACCCGCGCGGCATCGTGGCCTTGGCCGAAGTGATGATGGCGCAGAACCACAAGGACGAGGCCCGCGACTTCCTCAAGGAAGCCCTCACGCGCAACCCGCGCGCCTGCGAAGTGCATATCGAATCGCAGAAGGTGAACCTGGCGTTGGAAAACGTGCAGGGCATCGCATCCAACAGCCGTCAGGTCATGAGTCTGTGCCCGGACGAACCGCTCTCGTATTATTACGCAGGCGTGGCCGCGGATCGTTCCTACCAGAAAAAACAGGCCGAGGAATACTTCAAATCCTTCAAAAAATTGGGCGGCGATAAAAGCGTGCTGCCGAAGGGGTATTGAGAACGTATTTATAGGTTATGCATAATCAAAACCGCAGCGGCATCGGCCGCAGGGAATTCCTCGGAACCGCCGCCGCCGCGCTTTTCGCGGGCGTCCTGTTCCAAATCACCGGTTGCACCACGGACGACAAGGCATCCAATACTCCGCCTCCGGCAGGAAGCGTCAGCGGCTCCATCGCCGAAAACCATGCCGACACGCCCCACCAGGCATTCATCACCAAGGCCCAACTGGACGCGGGCGGAGCCGTCACCCTGAACATCCAAGGCGCGGCGCCGCATAATCATCAAGTGTCCCTGACGGCGGACCAGATGGTCAGCATCAAAGCCGGCACCATGGTCATGGTCACGAGCTCCACCGCGGAAAGCCACAGTCACGTGGTCATGTTCAACTAGGGCTGGACGCGATTGAACCGTAACTGAGCCGATTGCGGCCCGGTTGCGTCACTCGGCCCGTCTCCAGGGCCAAGAATCCGAGCCCTGGATCCCCTCCTAAAACCCGTTCCACTACACACCCCGATCCCCCGACTTTACCCCCTGATCCCCGGTTTTCACTGCCCCCGACAAATTCCTATCCGGAAATCACCCCCAAACCCCTGCATTTCATCTTCCTGTCCCGATTCGTACACGCATTTGCGACTCGGATCGCATGCTTGTGGCGGGTTCCGGAATTTCACTTTGCGATTGAGTCTTTAGGGATGGTGGGGTCGGAAATACCCCATGTAAAAATGGCGCCAGCGCGTAAATTTGAGGGGTAAACGGCGGGATTCCCGTGGGAGGAGTCCAACCGTTTTTTAAGGGGAAATGAAGACAGCCAATCTGAGGGTCCTGGTGGGACCGAAACCCTCGCGGCAGACGCCAAAAGCGTCGTCGTTAGTCGTATCCGCGGCAGCGCGGTTTTCGATCGTATCCTGCGCGGTACTCCTGTCTTCAATCCTGACCCCACCCTTGATCGCGGCTACATCCGTCTTTCCTCCCCCCACTACGCCGACGGCGGGTTCCGTACCCATCCAGATCAAGAAAATCGCCGGCAATGACACCAACATCGTGCCGATCAAAGCCAGCTTCTATGATCAACCCATCGGCGGCATTTCCGGCGAGTTCGGCGCGCGCGTGCCGGGCGCGTGCGGATACAATACGGCCGCAAAGGGCCCCACCAACAAATCCTTCTGGGTCACTCCGAACATGGTCGCGGACACCCTGTCGTACTCCAAGGAACTGCACAAGAAGATTCCCCGCAAAGGAGCCTGGGAGTGCAACTCGGCCAACATCGAAAAATGGTTCGACCCCGCCTACGCCTCGGGCCTCGCCTGCCAGGAATTGCCCTTCAAGCGCATGATCGATAGCGCCGGCATCGAACGCCTGCGCATCAAGGACACCATGTTCTTCCCCATCGACAGCCTGGCCCCGCCCGGCCAACTGGAAGGCCCCAAGGCCCAGTTCGAAGCCGATCCCAAGCTGGGGCCCGGATTCTCCGGCGTGGCCGACCTCACCTATCCGCCCTGGTATTCGGGCCTGCACAACTTCAACTGGTGCATGGAGATCAACGGCCAGTTCAAATACCGCGGCGGCGAAACCTTCGCGTTCGAGGGCGATGACGACGTATGGATCTACCTGGACAACAAGCTGGCCCGGGACATCGGCGGCATTCACGGCAGCGCGCACGGCTATGTCTACAAGGATTCCATCCTCGCCATCGACACCCTGCCTTACATCAAAGGCCGTATCGGAGAAACCTTCGACTTCGATCTCTACTTCTGCGAACGCCGTCCCGCCGGTTCGGACTTCTACATGCGGACCAGCATGGACATCAAGCCCGTGCTCTTCCAGGACGTGGAAATCACGGACACCGCCGGCAAGTCCCTCGACCCCGCCGCGCCCTTTACCGGCAAGCAACGGCTCTGCGCCATGCCCATCATCGCCCAATCCTTCTGCGGCAACAGCGCAGATCGCCCGCCGGGCAAGTTCTATCCCGCCACCTGGACCCTCAACGGCACCGTCATCGCCAAGGATTCCTGCATCGATCTGGATCCCAATGAACTGCCGTTCAACAAGCGCATCACTCTCGCCGCCAAGGCCGAAGGCAAAACCGCCAAGCTCAATCTGCAGGTGCTCAAGGCCAACATGCCCGAAGCCATCGTCCTCAAAGGCAACGGCCGTTTGGAGAGCATCGAAATCCCCCTCGACTCGCGCTCCGATTCACTGGAAGCCCCGGTGCGCGTGGACTACCCATTCGCCGGCACGCGCCACAGCGACTCCGCCTTCTCCGGCTCCTTCATCCAATCCAGCCATCGTCTCTCCCTGGCCCTGCCGCCCGAACGCCAAGGTCCCGCCGCCCATAGCGCCACCGACACCGGCAAAGGCCTCTACACCCAGACCGTCCTCGGTTACCCCTTGCAATTGGTCCTCCCTATCCGCGACTCCATCACGCCCATCATCCGCACTGCCGCATGGAAGTCCTCGCCGCGCATAGGCGAACTGCGGCTGGACCTGGTTCCCTCCGAACCCATGGCCAATGCCTTCCCCGCCAAGATCCCCCTCCTCTTCAAAGGCCGCCGCGGCAACACCTGGCGCGTCGACTTGGTGAACGGCCTGACCATAGCCAACCCCGGCGTCTGCGACACCTTCCGCGTCGCCGCCAATCCCCTGCCCTTCTCCCCCAAGGACGCGGACAGCGTCTCTTTCTCCGAAGCCGCCATGGATGCGGTCGGCAACGCCGCGCGCCCAAGCTTCAGCCCCCTCTCCCCCGTAGGCTGGACCTCGGACGCCGCCGAAATCACCTCCATCGGCCTGGAAGGCAATCCCATCAAAGGGGATGGCACCACGCCGATCATCTCCCCCGTTTCGCTGGTGTTGCTGGACAAGCAGGGTAACGCCTACAATACCTCCGGCGACAATCCCCGCCTGGCGCAGGCCGCCGGTCCCGTGATCGGCATCCGTTCCGCCGAGCGCCTGGACCGGCTGGAAATCGAAGTCTATTCCAACCTGGGCATCCCGGTGGATAGGGGCAACTACACCTTTTCGGACACGGAGTGGGAGCGCATGGTTGCGGAGGCCGGCAGCGATACGGCTTCGGCGCGGGTGCTCTGGTATCCCTCATCGGGCGGGGCGATGCTGGGCACGGGCGCCTACATCCTCAAGGGTTCCATCACCACCAAACGGTCGTACTCCCAGGACGGCTCAGGCCAATGGCATGAGAAGTCGCCTACGCGGAAGTATTTCGGGCCGTTGTTGTTCGGGTATTTACGGCAATAATTCCGGAGCGGAAGAGCGCAGTTGGATTTGAAACCTTCGGCTTGAAGCTAAAATGAAAAATCAGGTCAACACAATCTCCGCTGCATTGCGCTTGCTGGACGGAGAAATTTTTATCTCCACCCTTTGATTCAACTTCGTCAGAAATCCCAACAACCGCTCCACACCATAGTGGGACATATTCTAAACTGGCCTACTTGAGTGGGGATAAAAGCATTCAAGGCGCTTACCTGAGTCGTGGAATACATGCTTTCAGAGATGGCCGCCGTAGACGGAAAAAGGCCGCCCTTGCGGACAGCCTTTTGATTTACCCGATTCGTGATCCGACTCCGGTTCGTTAGTCCGTTCCGCCGGCTTAATTCCCGTCCGGGATGAAAGTGATGGTATCCCAGGCCTTCGCCGAGTAGGCGCTGTCGGAGGTGTTCAGCGTATCCGCGGACTTGAACAGCTTTTGCGACTCAGTATCCTTGCCGATGATGTTGTAGGAACCCGGCGACATCTGCGGCATCGTGAACGTGGAATCGTCATCGATGGTCGCATGGTACGGGCTGCCCGGCACGAAGATGTAGTCGATGCTCTTGCTGATCCCGAAGATTCCCATGCGTCCCGAGAACCCCTTCACCGCCTTGGGCAGCCTGATGGAGCGGACGACCGCGCCGTAGTTGCTGTTGACCTTGCCTTCGAGCTTGGAGAAGCCTACCGTTGCGCCGGAGCGGCGGTAGCTGAAGCCGGAGACGAAGGTTTCCAGGTCGCCGGAAACGGCGACGACGTTGAAGTGCACGGTGGTGTCGCCCAAAGTGGACGAATCCTTGCCGCCGCGGACCATGGCCTGTTTGAGGGCCGCGTCCATTTCTTCGGGAGTGAAGCTTACCTTCTCTCCGCTCGTGAAATCCTTGGCGGAGATGGGCAGGTTGTCTTCCACCGGGTTGATGCCTACTCCATAGATGCTGATGCGGCCGGACACGGCGGAGGCGCCGTCCTGGGAATGGAAATCCATTTCCAACTTGGGGTTTTCCACCCCGTCGCTCCCGCCCATGCAAGAGGAAACAATGGCACCGGCGCTCACCAACGCGATGCCCAAAAATGCATACGGAAACGATACGAATCGCGACATACGATGGCCCAAGGCCTTCCTCGCTTCCCCCGAGTACCCTTTATCCATGACTATGCTGCCGCCGGAGTTGACGGTTTCCTGGAATCCTTCTCAACACTCTTATCGGCGCCTTCTTCAAGTTCCGGAATCACTACGTTCGGGAATAAATGCATGGTCAAGGTGTACACCCTGTCCTCGCGCCGATCCTTCTCCACCATCTCCCGCAACTCCTCCCGGAAGGACTGGATCCTGTCCTTGATGGACTGGAACCCCTCCCTGGAAATGTATACGGTAAGGGCATTATATTCACGCCATTCCGCCGGTACCTGGTCGAAAGTCTCCATGGCCAGCCGCGTCATTTCGTACATGCGGTTTTTGCCCGCCAGGTCCAGGATTTCCCGTTCGGTGGAGATATGGCTTTCCGTTACGGCATAGCCGTTCGCCAGGCGTTTGATGAGTTTGAGATCCAGCAGGATGCGGATGGCCTCTTCGATTTCCTTCGGGGACACCGGCGGGAAGATCTTACGGGCGATGGCCTGGGGGTTTTTCTCCTTCTGATTGTAGCCGAAGAAGGCCCGTACTACTGAGAAGTACCATTTAGAATAGTATTGATATTCATCGCTCTTGATGATCTTGGCGCGGGAGCCGCGGTACTTGGCCAGCTCGGAGAAGAAATGGTTCTTGGCCTCCATGCGGGTGGCCTGGTTGAACTGCACCAGCAAATCGAAATAGCGGAACTCCTCGCCGATCAATCCTAAGGCTTTGCCGAACTTGAACCGCAGGTCCAGGGTCAGATTGCGTTTGCCGGCGATCACCTTGGACAGCAGGCTGGCGTTGGACACGGGCAGGCCGGCTTTGGCGGCGAAGTGCCGGTTGGAGAACAAGGGGTTCTCTTCCTTGGCCCGGCGGCAATATTCCGCGAGGTAGGCCCGGTAGTCCAGGTAGTCGAAAATGGAGAAGGGCGTTTCGGCGTCACTCATGAATACAATTTCCTAGCAGGGACCCTCTTACGGCTACGGCTAACCCCCCTTTCACAGGGGCAAAACGACCCCGTAATGCCGTTTACCGCATCGAGGAGAGGTATTTGAGCCTTCTTTGTTCCAATTTTATCATTTCTGATGGCCGATTTACCAATTCCGACTGGGCGATCGCAAAAGTATTTTCCGCCATCAATCCTGAGTATTGGCCGCGGAGGCGGTCGGGGCCTTGGGACGCGGCCGGAACCTGCTTTTAATTTCGATGAACACGTCGGCCGCGAACCCTTGCAGGCGCGCGCCGTCCGGATCGGCCACGCCGCTGAGCGTATGCAACTTGACCAGGACCTTGAGGGATTTGTCCTCCCCTTCCAGGATCATTTCCTCTTCGGGCAGATTCAGATCATAGGCGTCCGGATAGCGATCGCGGAGTCGGCGGAAATGCGCGCCCACGTCGAGCGAGGGTCCGAGGGTATCGCGTACATGGAAGCGGATGCAGCCGGAAGCGGAATCGAACTCGAAGCTGAAGCCGTTGTCCATGGGCCCGCCGGTTTCCTGGAACGGATCGATGCCGGGATCGATGCCGGAGCCGTCGTCGCTTTCACCAAGCGGGCGCGCGTGGAAATCCGCGTAGAGGAAATCGAAACCGGTCACCTTGCGCACGGGCGATTCGAGGGTGCGGCAGGAAAAGGCCACCGTCTCGGCGCGGCCCGGGCCGGTGGCTTCGGGCGGCATGTAGGGAAGCTCCAAGGCTTCAAGCAAGGCGAATTTGCCGTCGAGCGCTTTGTGCCAGGCGACGGAATGCGTTTGGCCGGAATCATCCATGTCGGGAATCCACGCCTTCAGGTCCGAGAGGCGTTCGCGTTCCTCCAGATAATCCGCGATGCCGCCGATCTCGCGCGTGGCATGGCGCGGAATGCGTCCTGGGGCCTTGGCCAGTTTGCCGCCCACCAGCATGCCGTTGGCTTCAAGCAGGTTCTTGATGCGCAACACCTGGCTCTTGCGCGAGATTTCGAACG